>Ga0209699_100165_pt1 | contig 72800 bp, 69 predicted proteins | sample SynthPrep_1_END__FD_187204 | JGI IMG/M metagenome (GOLD analysis project Ga0209699, IMG submission 187204) | Synthetic microbial communities from Ohio, USA - SynthPrep_1_END_DS7_MetaG (SPAdes) (version 2) | ecosystem: Engineered > Bioreactor > Aerobic > Activated sludge | place: USA: Ohio...
GCATCTGCCACCTGAACAACTGCGCCACCGGCGTGGCCACGCAGAACGACAAGCTGCGCAAGGATCACTTCATCGGCACCGTCGAGATGGTGATGAACTTCTTCACCTACGTCGCCGAGGAAACCCGCGAGTGGCTGGCCAGACTGGGCGTGCGCAGCCTGGAAGAGCTGATCGGGCGTACCGACCTGCTCGAAATGCTGCCGGGCGAAACCGCCAAGCAGGGCAACCTGGATCTGTCGCCGCTGCTGGCCAGCGCGCATATCCCGGCTGACAAGCCGCAGTTCTGCCAGGTGGCGAAGAACCCGCCGTTCGATGAAGGCCGCCTGGCCGAGCAGATGGTGGATCTGGCCAGGGACGCCATCGCCGGCAAGACCGGTGGCGAGTTCGATCTCAAGATCGGCAACTGCGACCGCTCCATCGGTGCGCGCATTTCCGGTGAGATCGCACGTGTGCATGGCAATCAGGGCATGAGTGACGCACCGATCACCTTCCGCTTCAAGGGCACTGCCGGTCAGAGCTTCGGCGTGTGGAACGCCGGCGGCCTGCACCTGCGTCTGGAAGGCGATGCCAACGACTATGTCGGCAAGGGCATGACCGCTGGCAAGATCGTCATCACCCCGCCTGCCGGCAGCCCGTTCGCCACCGAGGACAGTGCCATCATCGGCAACACCTGCCTGTACGGCGCCACTGGCGGCAAGCTGTTCGCCACCGGTACCGCGGGCGAGCGTTTCGCCGTGCGCAACTCCGGCGCCCACGCCGTGGTGGAAGGTACTGGTGATCACTGCTGCGAATACATGACTGGCGGTTTCGTCTGCGTACTGGGCAAGACCGGCTACAACTTCGGCTCGGGCATGACCGGCGGTTTCGCCTACGTGCTCGACCTGGACAACGGCTTCTACGACCGCGTCAACCACGAACTGGTGGAAATCCAGCGCATCAACAACGAAGCGATGGAGGCCTACCGCAGCCACCTGGAAAGCGTGCTCGCCGAGTACGTTGAAGAGACCGGCAGCGAGTGGGGCCAGAACCTGCTGGAAAACCTGGACGATTACCTGCGCAAGTTCTGGCTGGTGAAACCGAAAGCGGCCAGTCTGAAGTCGCTGCTGTCCAGCACCCGTGCCAACCCGCAATAAGAATGCGCCTGAAGTGGTTTGATGAGGTAATGCAATGACTGAACGTCTGAATAACGACTTCCAGTTCATCGAAGTCGGGCGCAAAGACCCGAAGAAGAAACTGCTGCGTCAGCGCAAGAAGGAGTTCGTCGAGATCTACGACAACTTCAAGCCGGCGCAAGCTGCAGACCAGGCGCATCGCTGCCTGGGCTGCGGCAACCCGTATTGCGAGTGGAAGTGCCCGGTGCACAACTTCATTCCGAACTGGCTCAAGCTGGTGTCGGAAGGCAACATCCTGGCTGCCGCCGAGCTTTCGCACCAGACCAACACCCTGCCGGAAGTCTGCGGCCGCGTGTGCCCGCAGGACCGTCTGTGCGAGGGCGCCTGTACCCTCAATGATGGCTTCGGCGCGGTGACCATCGGTTCGGTGGAGAAGTACATCACTGATACCGCCTTCGCCATGGGTTGGCGCCCGGACATGTCCAGGGTCAAGCCGACTGGCAAGCGTGTCGCGGTAATCGGTGCAGGTCCGGCCGGCCTGGGCTGTGCCGACGTGCTGGTGCGCAACGGCGTGACCCCGGTGGTGTTCGACAAGAACCCGGAAATCGGTGGCCTGCTGACCTTCGGTATCCCCGAGTTCAAGCTGGAAAAGACCGTGCTCAGCCGCCGCCGTGAAGTTTTCACCGGCATGGGCATCGAGTTCCGCCTGAACACCGAGATCGGCAAGGACGTGACCATGCAGCAACTGCTGGATGAGTACGATGCCGTGTTCATGGGCATGGGCACCTACACCTACATGAAGGGTGGTTTCCCGGGCGAAGACCTGCCGGGCGTCTACGACGCGCTGGACTTCCTGATCGCCAACGTCAATCGCAACCTGGGCTTCGAGAAGTCGCCGGAAGACTTCATCGATATGAAAGGCAAGCGTGTCGTGGTGCTCGGCGGTGGTGACACCGCGATGGACTGCAACCGTACTTCGATCCGTCAGGGGGCCAAGGCCGTGACCTGCGCCTACCGCCGTGACGAAGAGAACATGCCGGGCTCGCGCAAGGAAGTGAAGAACGCCAAGGAAGAGGGGGTTAAGTTCCTCTTCAACCGTCAGCCCATCGCCATCGTCGGCGACGGCAAGGTGGAAGGCATCAAGGTGGTCGAGACCCGTCTCGGCGAGCCGGATGCCCGTGGCCGCCGCAGCCCCGAGCCGATCCCGGGTTCCGAGGAAGTCATCCCGGCCGAGGCCGTGCTGATCGCCTTCGGTTTCCGTCCGAGCCCGGCGCCTTGGTTCGAGCAATTCGAGATCCAGACCGACAGCCAGGGCCGCGTCGTGGCGCCCGAGCAGTCGCAGTTCAAGCACCAGACCAGCAACCCGAAGATTTTCGCCGGTGGCGACATGGTGCGTGGTTCCGACCTGGTGGTGACGGCGATCTTCGAAGGCCGCAACGCCGCCGAAGGCATCCTCGACTACCTCGGCGTCTGATTCGTCTCGTACCTGCGCGGCTGCGACCTGCCTGGTCGATAGTCGCGCGGGTCGATGGCGAAACTCTCCAGGCGTGAGCGCAGGGTGGTGGGCTTGAGCTCCAGCAACCGCGCCGCGCCGTCCTTCCCCGATATCCTGCCGGCGCAGGCACTGAGCGCCGCGATCAGGTTTTCACGCATCTGCCGGCGTTGTTCGCCCTGGGTGAGAATCCGCATTTCCTGTTCCGGCGCTCGCTGTGACACGGCTTCGCTGCTGCTGTCGTTCGGCAGGTCGAGGCGCAGCCTCGATCCGGGGGAAATGATCACGGCGCGTTCGATCAGATTCTCCAGCTCACGAATGTTGCCCGGCCAGGAATAGGCCTGCAGGCGCTGGATGTCGGCCAGGCGCAGGCTGGGCTCGGTGCGGTTGAGCTGGCGACAGACGCGGCTGAGAAAGTGCTGCGCCAGGGGCGGGATGTCCTCCGGACGCTGACGCAGCGGCGCCGACTCGATGGGGAAGACGTTGAGGCGAAAGTACAGGTCTTCGCGGAAACGTCCGGCGCGTACTTCCTGGCGCAGGTCGCGGTTGGTGGCGGCGATCACCCGCACGTCCACCTGGCGGGTGCGGGTATCGCCGACCCGCTCCAGCTGTTGTTCCTGCAGGACGCGCAGCAGCTTGCTCTGCAGCTCCAGGGGGATTTCGCCGACCTCGTCGAGAAACAGCGTGCCGCCGTCGGCCAGCTCGAAGCGCCCGACCCGGTCATTCAGCGCGCCGGTGAAGGCGCCACGGATATGGCCGAAGAACTCGCTCTCGAACAGTTCGCGAGGTACCGCTGCGCAGTTCACCCGGATCAGCGGCCTGCGACTGCGCTCGCTGTTGTCGTGAATGGCGCGGGCAATCAGCTCTTTGCCGGTGCCGGACTCGCCGGTGATCAGCACGTTGGCGCCGGTGGGGGCGACCAGTTCGATCTGATGGATCACCTGCTGCATGGCTGCGCTGCGCCCGACCAGGTCGTGCTGGGCATACTCGCCACGAATTTCTTCCTGCAGGTAGGCATTCTCCAGCTCCAGGCGTTGCTTGAGCTGCTGCACCTCGCTCAGTGCCTGGCGCAGGCGGCGCTCGGTTTCCAGGCGTTCGCTGATGTCGCGAAACACCACCACGGCGCCGACCAGTTCGCCGTCGTCACGCAGCGGCGTGCTGGTGTAATCCACCGGTATCGGCTTGCCGTCCTTGTTCCAGAACACCTCGTCGGCCACCTGGTGCACTTCGCCGTCGTTGAACGCGGCGTAGATCGGGCAGGTGTGACCGTCGTAGGTGCTGCCGTCGGGATGATGGTGGTGAATCAGGTCGTGAATGTTGTGGCCGATCAGGTCGTCGGCACGCCAGCCAAGGATGCGTTCGGCCGCCGGGTTGACGAAGGTGGTCTCGCCTTTGCGGTTGACGCCGTAGATGCCCTCGCCGGCGGCACCGAGAATCAGCTGATTCTGCCGTTCGAACTGGCGGAAGATGCGTTCCACGCCCTGCCATTCGAGCAGCCCCTGACGCTGATAGCGCTCGGCTTCGGCCAGCCCGCGCAGGGCATCGAGCCGGCGCCGCTGGTGAATCAGCAGGCCGAGCAGGGGCGCGCCCTGGTGCTCCAGTCGGCAACTATCGATTTCCACCTCCAGACGCTCGCCGTCCCGGCGCAGCAGGCCGAGGCCGTCGCGCCAGGCATGGCCGCGCACCTGGGCTTCTTCGGTGAAGGTCACCAGTGAGCCCAGGTCATGGGCCCAGAGATGGCTGGCGCGCAGTGCGAGCAGTTCCTCCAGCTGCCAGCCGAGTAGGGCGCAGCAGGCCGGATTGGCATGCAGGATGCGGTCGTAGGTCGGGTCGATGACCAGACTGGCGCTTTGCATGTGGTGCAGCAACAACTGGCTGGCGGTATTGGGATCGGGCATCTCGGGCCTCGCGGGATTGACCTTTCAGAGCGTCATCCAAAGGGCGTGCCAGTTGACGAAATATCGTTTTTCGAGGTGACGAACCTTCGTGAATGACGAAATTCCGTTATTTTCTGATTGGTTAAAAATCCTTATTTTTCAATTATTTATTTTGTTATGTGGGCTGGTACAGCTCCTGCAATAGCTGACATGAACCGGCCAGCAACGGCCCAGCCCAGTCAGCGCCCGCCTCACCAATTCGGGGCAGGCCATCGCAGGAGTGATCACGATGAGCGTCAACAGCCTGGACGATCCATTCAGCCCCGACAGCGAGCTGTCCCACGCCGCCGGGTGTGCCTGCCAGCGTTGCACGCCAAGTGCCGCTGCGCTGCCCGATGACAGCGAGGCCATGCTCGATCGTGCGGTGGAGAACGCCATCGTGCGCGGTGTGTTCGGCCACAACGACTTCTCCCGGCGCAGTTTCATGGGGATGATCGGTGGCGGTGTCGCGGCGGCGATCCTGGGCAGCCTGATTCCGCTGGATGCGGTCAAGGCGGCGGTCAAGGACAGCCTGGGCCCGCTGGAAAAGAAAAAGCTCAAGATCGGCTTCGTGCCCATCACCTGCGCCACGCCGATCATCATGGCCGAGCCCATGGGCTTCTACGCCAAGTATGGGCTGGAGGTGGAAACGGTGAAGACCGCGGGCTGGGCGGTGGCGCGCGACAAGTCGCTGGCCGGCGAATACGACGCCTCGCACATGCTCTCGCCGATGCCGCTGGCCATCAGCCTGGGGCTGGGGTCGACGCAGACGCCTTTCGTCATGCCGGCGCTGGAGAACGTCAACGGCCAGGCCATCGTGCTCGGCATGCAGCATCAGGACAAGCGTGATCCGAAGCTGTGGAAGGGCATGCGTTTCGGCGTGCCCTTCGAATACTCGATGCATAACTTCCTGCTGCGCTATTACGTCGCCGAGCATGGCCTGGATCCGGATCGTGACATCCAGATTCGTGTGGTGCCGCCACCGGAAATGGTCGCCAACCTGCGCGCCGGCAACCTCGACGGCTTCCTCTCGCCGGATCCGTTCAACCAGCGTGCGGTGTGGGAGAAGGTCGGCTTCATTCACCTGCTGACCAAGGAGTTGTGGCCGGGCCACCCGTGCTGCGCCTTCGCCTGTAGTCAACGCTTCGCCAGCGACAATCCCAATACCTATGGCGCGCTGCTGCATGCGCTGATCGATGCCACGCAATATTCCTCCAGGGCCGAGAACCGCAAGGCGGTGGCCGAGGCGATCTCCACCCGCAATTACCTCAACCAGCCGGTGCCGGTGGTGCAGCAGGTGCTTAGCGGGCGTTACGCCGATGGCCTGGGCAATATCCATGACGAGCCGCAGCGCATCGACTTCGATCCGTTCCCCTGGCAGTCGATGGCGGTGTGGATTCTCACCCAGATGAAGCGCTGGGGTTATCTGCAGGGCGATGTCGACTACCGCAACATCGCCGAGCGGGTGTTCCTCGCCGCTGATGCCGGCAAAGTGATGAGTGACCTGGGGCTGCCGGTGCCGGCGGATGCCTACAAGTCCTTCAGCGTGATGGGCAAGCCGTTCGATCCGGCCAGTCCGGACGCTTACCTGGCCAGCTTCGCCATGCGGAGGTCGTGATGAAAGCGTCCATTTCCCTGCGGGCGGCGATCCTGTCCGTAATTCTGCTGGTCATGCTGCTGGTGGTCTGGGAGGTGCTCTGTCGGGCACCGGCCAGTGCTGCGGTCAGCGCTGATGATGAATACGCCCTGCTGATGGGCGAGGCCGAGCAGGAGGCTCGCGTACCGCCGCCCTCGGTGGTACTGGCGCATGCCTACGCCGAGCTGAGCCAGCCGTTCTATGACAACGGGCCGAACGACAAGGGCATCGGCATCCAGCTCGCGCACTCGCTGTACCGGGTACTGACCGGCTACCTGCTGGCAGCGCTGGTGGCGATCCCGATCGGCTTCGTCATCGGTATGTCGCCGCTGATGTACCGGGCGCTCAACCCCTTCATCCAGATTCTGCGGCCAATCTCGCCGCTGGCCTGGATGCCGCTGGCACTGTTCGTGATCAAGGATTCGCAGACTTCGGCGATCTTCGTGATCTTCATCTGCTCGGTGTGGCCGATGCTGCTCAACACCGCCTTCGGTGTAGCGGGCGTGCGCCGCGACTGGATCAACGTCGCCCGCACCCATGAGCTGAGCCCGCTGCGCACGGCGTTCAGCGTGATCCTGCCTGCTGCCATGCCGACCATCCTCACCGGCATGCGCATCTCGGTGGGCATCGCCTGGCTGGTGATCGTCGCTGCCGAGATGCTCGTCGGTGGCACCGGCATCGGCTACTACGTGTGGAACGAGTGGAACAACCTGAACCTGGCCAGCGTGATCTTCTCGATCCTGATGATCGGCGTGGTGGGCATGCTGCTCGACCTTCTGCTGGGCAGCGTCGCCCGTCTCGTCAGCTATCAGGAGTGATGTCATGTCCCGTTATTTTCTCGATGCCCGCCGCCTGGCCAAGCGCTTTGCGCAACCCGGCAGCGAGCCGCTGACGGTTTTCGAAGACGTCAGCTTCGGCCTCGACCAGGGCGAGTTCGTCTGCATCATCGGCCATTCCGGCTGCGGCAAGTCCACCATCCTCAATGCCCTGGCCGGCCTCGACAGTTTCAGCGAGGGCACGCTGGAAATGGCTGGCAGGGAGGTCGCCGGGCCCAGCCTCGAACGCGGCGTGGTGTTCCAGAACTACAGCCTGCTGCCCTGGCTCAGTGCGCTGGAGAACGTCGAGTTCGGTGTGCGTGCGCGTTTTCCCCAGTGGTCGAAGGAACAGCGCCGTGCGCACAGCCGCAAGTACCTGGAGATGGTCGGCCTGGGCGGTTCCGAGGCGCGCAAGCCGGCGCAGCTGTCAGGCGGCATGCGCCAGCGCGTGAGCATCGCCCGCGCCTTCGCCACCCAGCCGCAATTGCTGCTGCTCGACGAACCCTTCGGTGCGCTGGATGCCCTGACCCGTGGCGTGATCCAGGACGAGCTGATCAGGATCTGGAGTGCAACCCGGCAGACGGTGTTCATGATCACCCATGACGTAGACGAGGCGATCCTGCTCTCCGACCGCATCCTGCTGATGACCAATGGCCCGCAGGCGCGCATCGCCGAGTCGGTGCGTATCGACCTGCCGAGGCCGCGCCAGCGTGACCAGGTGATTCATCACCCGGCGTACTACCGCATCCGCAATCACCTCGTGGACTTTCTGGTGAACCGCTCGCATGAGCTGCGAGGTCGCACCGTGGTCGACGAGCAGGGCTTCCCACCCGAGATCAACCCCGCCCTGGACGAGCCGGCAGCGGCCGCCAGGGTCGTACCTCTGACCCCCGTGAAGGAGTTTCACCATGGATAAGCAACAGATGCGCAGCACCATCATCGCCGCCAGAGAGCGCCTGGGCCTGGACTGGGCGGCGCTCGGCCAGGGCATCGGCATGTCGCCGGTGTGGACGACCTCGGCCTGCCTGGGCATGAACAGCATGCCCAAGGCTCAGGCCGATGCCCTGTGCGAGATGCTCGAATTGCCGGAGGAGGTCTCCGGTGCGCTGCAGGCTTTTCCGCACAAGCATTGGGACAAGGCCGTTCCCACCGACCCGCTGATCTACCGCTTCTACGAGATGATCAATGTCTACGGCGAGACCATCAAGGAGCTGATTCACGAGGAGTTCGGCGATGGCATCATGAGCGCCATCGACTTCAGCATGGACATTTCCCGCGTCGCCGACCCCAAGGGCGACCGTGTACAGATCGTGCTCAACGGCAAGTTCCTGCCCTATCGCAGTTGGTGAATCGTCGCGGCATATCGTCGCGATGGACAAAAGGCATGGCACCTGCCGTGCCTTTTGTTTTGTGCTCTGCGAAAATGCCCGCACTTTTTTCGCTGGATGCTGCCATGACCGCCCTGAAGAACGACCGTTTCCTTCGTGCCCTGCTCAAGCAACCCGTGGATGTCACACCGATCTGGATGATGCGCCAGGCCGGCCGCTATCTGCCGGAGTACCGCGCGACCCGGGCCAAGGCCGGCGACTTCGTGAGCCTGATGAAGAATCCGGAGCTTGCCTGCGAGGTCACCATCCAGCCGCTGGATCGCTATCCGCAGCTGGATGCGGCGATCCTCTTCTCCGACATCCTGACCATTCCCGATGCCATGGGCCAGGGCCTGTACTTCGAGACTGGCGAAGGTCCGCGCTTCAGGAAGGTGGTGAGCAGCCTGGCCGACATCGAAGCGCTGCCGGTGCCGGATGCCGAGAAGGATCTGGGGTACGTGATGGACGCGGTACGCACCATCCGTCGCGAACTTGACGGCCGCGTACCGCTGATCGGTTTTTCCGGCAGCCCGTGGACGCTGGCCACCTACATGGTCGAAGGCGGTTCGTCGAAGGACTTCCGCAAGTCCAAGGCCATGCTCTACGACGATCCTCAAGCCATGCACGCGCTGCTCGACAAGCTGGCGCAGTCGGTGACGGCCTATCTGAACGGGCAGATCCTGGCGGGGGCGCAGGCGGTGCAGATTTTCGATTCCTGGGGGGGCGCGCTGTCGGCTGCGGCCTATCAGGAATTCTCCCTGGCCTACATGAAGAAGATCGTCGACGGCCTGATCCGCGAGCACGACGGGCGCCGTGTGCCGGTGATCCTGTTCACCAAGGGCGGTGGCCTGTGGCTGGAATCCATGGCTGACAGCGGCGCCGAGGCGCTGGGCCTGGACTGGACGTGCGACATCGGCAGTGCCCGCGCCCGCGTCGGCGCCAAGGTCGCCCTGCAGGGCAACATGGATCCGGCGGTGCTGTACGCCAGACCGGAGGCGATTCGCGCCGAGGTGGCGCGCATTCTGGCAGCCTATGGCGCCGGCAGCGGCCATGTCTTCAACCTTGGCCACGGGATCACCCCGGAGGTCGATCCGGCCCACGCTGGGGCCTTCTTCGAGGCGGTGCACGAACTGTCCGCGCAGTATCACCAGTAAGGCGTCAGCAGGTCGCCAAGACCCGTTCCCGTCCCCCCGCGAAGGCGGGCACGCTATCTGGGTGCCCGCCTTCGCGGGCACGAGGGGTGTTTCAGCGCCTTGCTGGCGCTTCCCTTGGCGCCAGGCGCTCCTTCTTCTGGCGGGGTAGGTGCAGGCGCACGCTGATCAGGGTGTCCGTCGTGCCGTGCTCGAACAGGCTGTCGCTGGGGCTGGGTTTGCCGCCGAACAGCGATGGATTGCCAGAGAAACCCACCGGTTCCAGGGGCATGCCGCGTGGGCTCAGATCCAGTTGGCCATTGCCGTTGCTGTCCTGAAAGATCTGTACGGCATAGCGACCGGGGGGCAGGTCGGCCAGGCGCAGCGGCGTTTGTACAGCATGCAGTTCGCGCAGGCTGGGCTGCCAGTCAGGCTGGTCGGCGGGTACCAGTGCCAGGTGCAGGGTTGCCTGATCCTGTTTGCCTGCTACGTCGATCAGCAGGTCACCTGCCTGGAGCGTTTGGCAGGCGAGTAGCGGAACCAATAGGCAAACTTGGCACGGGCGGGTTACGGTTTGAAGAAGTCTCTGTGGCATAATCCGGACATTTTGCAGGGAATGCGCCGCGAATGCGTCATGTTTTAGTCGTCCACTTTTCTCAGACTGGCCAATTAGACCGCCTGGTGCAATCGGTCTGCGCGCCCCTGCGCGAGTGCGACGACATCCAGGTGGATTTTCTGGCGCTGCGACCCGCTGAGCCCTTTCCATTTCCCTGGCCATTTCTCGGCTTCTTTCGCATCTTCCCCGAAACGGTGCTGATGAAGCCGCAGCCCCTGCTGCCGCTGGCCGTCGATGCCGACAAACGTTATGACCTGGTGATCCTGGCCTATCAGGTCTGGTTTCTCTCACCCTCGCTGCCGTGTACCAGTTTTCTCGCCTCACCCGAGGCCGCGCGACTGCTGAAGGACACGCCGGTGGTCACGCTGATCGGTTGCCGCAACATGTGGCTGATGGCGCAGGAGAAGGTCAAGGCGCGCCTGCAGGCGCTGGGTGCGAAGCTGGTCGACAACGTGGTGCTGACCGATGCCTGCGGCACGGCAGCGAGCTTCCTGGCCACGCCGCTGTGGATGTTCACCGGCCGGCAGAAGCCCTATGGCTGGGTACCGCGTGCCGGCATCGACGAGCGGGAATTGGCGGCAGCCAGTCGTTTCGGCGACGCTATGGCGCGTCGGCTGCTCGCTGACGAACAGCCCGTCGAGACCCCGATGCTCACTGGTTTGGGCGCGGTGAAAGTGGATGAGAAACTGATCGCCAGTGAGAAGGTCGGCAACCGCAGCTTCACTCTGTGGAGTCGCCTGCTCTCCGTGCTTGGCCCACAGCAGAGTCGCCGCCGCGGTGCCGGGCTGGTGCTCTATATCGTGTTTCTGATTTGCCTGATCCTGACCGTGGTGCCGATCACGGCAGTGTTGAAAAAATTGCTGGCACCGCTGTTCAAGGGGCGTATCCAGAGAGAGAAGGCCTACTTTGCCGGCCCATCCGGCGAGTGAAGTGACCCCGAGGTAATACCGTGGTAACCCCTGTATTCATCAACCGCATCAGCGCCTGCCTGCCGCACGAGCCTGTGGACAACGAGCAGATGGAGGCGCGTCTCGGTCTGGTCGGCGACAAGCCGTCGCGTGCGCGCAAGCTGGTGCTGCGCCGCAATGGCATCCAGCAGCGCCACTACGTCATCGATCCACATACGGGCGAGCCGAGCATGAGCAATGCACAGCTCAGCGCTGAAGCCATCCGCGGCCTGGAGGGCGACGGCTTCGAGCTGAGTCAGCTCGACTGCCTGGTGGCCAGCACCTCGTCGCCGGATCAGGTGATGCCCGGCCACGCCGTGATGGTGCATGGCGAACTGGGCAACCCGTCCTGCGAAGTGGCGACCACCGCCGGTATCTGCCTGTGCGGCATGACGGCGCTGAAATACGCCTGGATGAGCGTGGCCACTGGCGAAAGTCGCGCGGCCGTGGCCTGTGGTTCGGAGGTCGCCTCGACCCTGATGCAGGCGCGCAACTTCAATGCCGAATACGAGAGTCGCGTCGATGAGCTGGAGAAGCATCCGGAGATCGCCTTCGAGAAGGATTTCCTGCGCTGGATGCTGTCCGATGGCGCTGGCGCCGTGTTGTTGCAGGATCGCCCGAATCGGAACGGTCCGAGCCTGCGCATCGACTGGCTGGATATCTACTCCTTCGCCGACCGGATGCCGCCCTGCATGTATGCCGGTGCCGACATGCAGGACGACACCCTGCGTGGCTGGAGCCGTTACGACGCCGACGAGCGCGCCAGGCAGTCGGTGATGGCGATCAAGCAGAACGTCAAACTGCTCAACGAGAACATCGTCAAGTACACCGTGGAAGAGGCGTTGCGGCGCATCATGGCGCGCCGAGAACTGCATGTGCAGGACATCGACTGGTTCCTCCCGCACTACTCCTCGGAGTTCTTCCGCGAGCCGCTGGCCGTGGGCCTGGCCAATGTCGACCTGCCCATTCCGATGGAGCGCTGGTTCACCAACCTGACTCGCAAGGGCAACACCGGCGCGGCGTCGATCTTCATCATTCTCGAAGAGCTGTTCAACGGTGGGCACCTGCGCAGTGGCCAGCGGCTGCTTTGCTACGTGCCCGAAAGCGGGCGTTTTTCCAGCGCGTTCATGCACCTGACGGTGGTTGCCGATGAAGCTTGACGAAGTTCCCCAGGATCCCGGCTCCGCCTATGGCGGGCACAGCAAGCTGCTTTACGCGGTCGACGAGAGTGGCCACTACCAGGGGGCGCAGAGCGTCGGTTGGGATCCGGAGTCCTACGCTACGCAACTGGCCGTCGCCGAACTGGAGGAACAGGAAGCCGAGGCTCTGGCGCTCTGGCAGCGTGGCGAGCTGTCGCCGCTCAAGTGCCTGATGTACCGCTATCGCATGGACGAGCCGGCGCTGTCGCAGATCACCGGCCTGTGGCAATGGCGAGTGCGTCGGCACTTTCGCCCGGAAATCTACCGCCGCCTGAGCACCTCGGTGCTGGCGCGCTACGCCGAAGCCTTCGGCCTGACCGTCGACGAGTTGCGTCGCTACCAGAGAGAGTTGCCATGACCGCGTTCCAGCATCGCCAGAGCGCCCACTGCGAAAGCGGCGTCATGGCCAGCCTGCTCACCCATGCCGGTTTGCCGATGAGCGAGCCGATGGCCTTCGGCCTGGCGTCCGGCCTGGCCTTCGCCTATCTGCCGATCGTCAAGATCGGTGGCATGCCGCTGATCGCCTATCGCATGCCGCCACGACACCTGATCAGGACGCTGAGCAAGCGCCTGGGCGTGCGCCTGACCAGCCGCACCTTCGCCAACCCCGAGCAGGGTCGCGTGGCACTGGATACGGTACTCGACAGCGGCCGCCTGGCCGGCTTGCAGAGTTCGGTGTTCTGGTTGCCGTATTTCCCGCCGGAGATGCGTTTTCACTTCAACGCGCACAACCTGCTGGCCTATGGGCGCGACGGCGACGAGTACCTGCTCAGCGACCCGGTATTCGAGGAGCCGGTGCGTTGCGCCAGTGCCGACCTGCAGAAGGCGCGTTTCGCCAAGGGCGCGCTGGCGGCCAAGGGCCTGATGTATTACCTGGACGATGTGTCGCCGGAGCAGGACTGGGAACGCCTGATCCGTCAGAGCGTGCTGTCCACCTCGCGCATTCTCGACGGCATGCCGCTGCCGTGGATCGGCATTCGCGGCATCCGGCACCTGGCGAAATGCGTCGAGGCGCTCGACCCGGCGCAGACCAAGTACAACCGCCTCTACCTCACCCATATCGTGCGCATGCAGGAAGAGATCGGCACCGGCGGTGCGGGCTTTCGCTTCATGTACGCCAGCTTCCTGCAAGAAGCCGGCGAGAAGATCGGTGATGCCACCCTGCAGGAAGCCTCGGTACGCCTGACGGCGGTGGGGGATGACTGGCGGCAGTTTGCCTCGGCCTGCGTGCGTGCCAGCCGCAGCAAGGGCGAGGCACCGGATTTCCGGCCGATTGCCGACATGCTGCGGGCGATTGCCGATCAGGAGCGCGCACTGATGAAGGAGCTGGGGGCCTGGGCCAGGCGCTAGGAAAACGCTCGGAAAGCCGTCGTCGATCGCTGCGCCCGCCGCAGGAGAATCATCCGGAACCTGTGAATTTCCCGGGCTCCCGCCTTGGCGGGAGTGACGCTAGATGACTTTTTCAGAACACTCCCAACAAGGTGGAGCGCGGCAGGTATGACATATGCGCTACAGGCAGACGCCCTGGTCAACGCCATCCTGGCACTGATGCACGGGCAGGTCGAAGACGCTCATTGCTACCGCAGCCTGATGGATAACCTCTACGCATTTCGTACCGGGGCAATCAACCGGCAAGGGAAATGGGACAGCAGGAAGATCAGGCAGCGTTGTCACTGGACGACCGCCGCCGTTCGCGCCAGGGAACAGGGTGGCGGCGTGGAGACAGAGCATGTCGTGCCGATGGCCGCGATCGTGCGAATACTCCTGTCACGCCCCACCTATGACGTCGAGTGGGTCAATGAAGTCGTCGGCAGGTACTGCCTGTACTGCATGGTCACACCGCAAGAGCACCGGATACTGAACCGCAAGTACCTGCGCAAGATGCCTGACGAGTTCTGGGACGCCAGCTCTGCGCTGCATATGGATGCCTGGGCCAGGTACAAGCTGTCAGGGATCGCCTTGTAGCGATTGCTCAGGTTCAGCGCGAGCCCCGTCAAAGCGCCAGGTGCAGCACCTGCGCGCCTGCCGTCAGCGCGTCGAAGTCCCTGGCCTTGCCGGCGGTTTCGATCAGGGCTGCCTGGGCCTGGAAGTCGCCGTTCTCGTCGATCACTACCAGCAGCGCCTGATCGACCAGGCCATCGCCCAGATCCAGTGCGGCCAGCGCCTGGAGTTGCGTCCAGACGTTCGGCCCGGCGCCGATGAACAGGTTCGGGCCTTCCAGCCCCAGTTGCGCGGCGACATGGAAGCCGGCGGCGTTGCTCACGCTGTTGACGAACTCGAAGGGCTTGGGCTGGCGCTGCTGCACGCAGACGGCATCGAGCAGGGCGCCCATGGTGGCGCGGGCCGGATGACGCGAAGCCAGATAGAGACCACAGCGACTGCGCACCTGGGCTTTCATGGGGGCCGTGCAAAGCAGGGCTTGCAGGATCATGCGATCGATACGCCGTGGCGGTGCCTCCAGCCACCGGCTCAGGGCGGCTTTCAGATCCTTGTCGGAACAGGTCGCAGGGCCGCGTACGCTGCAGGCCGCGATCACCGTTTGCATGCGTTCGCTCCTGTGCAGCTTTGCAGCACCAGGCTGGCATTGTTGCCGCCGAAGCCGAAGAAATTGGCCAGCAGCAGGCTGTTCGGCTCGATGGCCAGAGGCGTACCGCTCAGCGGCAACAGGGCCTCATTGGCATAGTCCATACCGGGCAGGTGATCGAGATTTTCCAGCAGCAGCAGGGTTTCGCTGAGGCCGCAGGCGCCCAGCGTGTGACCGAGCCAGGGCTTGAGCACGCACAGCGGTGGCAGCTTGTCACCGAACGACAGGCGCACGCCGGCGCTCTCGGCTCGGTCGTTGGCCCCGGTGGCGGTACCGTGCAGCTTCACCAGGCCGATCTGTCCGGCCTCGGTGCCGGCACTGCGCAAGGCTTCGCGCATCACCCAGTCGATGTGGCTGCCGTCTTCGCGGGTGGTGGTCAGGTTGCTGGTATCGCAGGCGCTGAAGCCGCCGAGCAGCTTCGCCAGCGGTGCCTGGCCTGGCTCGCGGGCCAGCAGCGTGGCGGCATAGGCTTCGCCGAGAATCAGGCCGTCACGCTCCGGGTGGAAGGGCCGGTAGGCACCGCTCGGGCTGGTCAGGTCGAGCGCGCCGAAGCCTTGCCGGGCGATGGCACTGGGGGTTTCGAAGGCCAGTACCAGCACGCGCTCGTACAGACCGGCAGCGAGCATCCGCGCACCGTACAGCAGGCCGTTGGCGGCACTGGTACAGGCGGTGTTGAGGGTGAAGGCGTCGGCGAAGCCCCAGCGCTGGCAAAGCTGCTGGGCAAGCAGGTCGAGTGGCGTCGAGTGTTCGGGGCGGAAGCCACCCTCCACTGCGACCAGGCTTTCCAGGTCGTTGATGTCGAGGCTGGTGCTGGCAACGATCAGCAGGCAGTCGCTCAGGTCACCTGCGTGCTCTCCAAGGGCTTCGCTGATCAGCCGGTCACAGCGCTGGTCGCGGCTTTCGTTGCTGTCGTCGAGGCCCAGATAGGGGCGCGGCGCTTGCCGCTCGTGCAGCAGGAACGAGCTCGGGGTGGGAGGCGCGCCTTTTTGCAGGGCTTTGCCAGCTGCGCGCAGGTCGGGGCCAAGCGCGCTGTGCAGGGCGCCGCGCTGGAGATAGACGGGGGTCACTGCTTCTGCCTGATGAAGGCCGCGATGCTGGCGATGCTGCCCAGGATGCGCCGACCGTCCTTGGCGCCCTCGATGCGTACGCCATAGTGCTGTTGCAGAGCCAGAGAGACCTGCAAGGCATCGAGACTGTCCATGGCGATACGGCTCTGCTGGCCGAACAGTGGTTCGTCGTTGTCGATGCTCTGCCAGTCGATGTCGTCTTCCTTGTCGCATTCACGGATCAGCAATTGCTTGAGTTCTTGTTCTAGTAATGTGTCGTCCATTGCGTTTGCTGCACTCGTTTGCGGAACAGGAAAAGCCCGCCACCGCCCAGCAACAGGGCGAACAGCAGAAGGCGGGCGCAGTCAGGGGCGATGTCGGCAAGCTCTCCCTGGCCGACCAGCAGGGTCAGGAAGGCGTCCAGCGCCCAGCTCATCGGCGAGACTTCCGCCAGTTGGCTCATGGCTTCGGGCATCACGCTCTTGGGCACCATGATGCCGCCGATTGCGGCGAGGATGATATTGATGCCGCCACCGAGCAGCAACGCCTGTTCGCCGCTGCGTGCCAGCGCTGCCAGGAGCAGCCCCAGGCTACAGGCCGCGAGGCTCAGACTCAGCGCGAGCAGCAGGTAGGCCAATGGCGCGCCGGGCAGGCTCAGGCCGCTGAGCCCGAGCAGCGGCAGGACGTGCACGCCGATGGCCAGCAGCAGGGCGAACTGCACCAGGTTGATGGCCAGGTAGGGCAGCAGCTTGCTCAGCACCAGGGTCGTGGGGCTCAGACCCAATGCACGAAAACGCAGCAGGGCGCCGCTCTGCTGCTCGCGCTGGAAGCCACCGGCCATGGGCAGAGCGACGAAGAACATGCCGAAGATCAGCCAGGCCGGCACGCTCAACTGGCTGGCGTTGGCCTTGCCGCTGAGTTCGCCGCTGGCCAGTACCTGCCGTTCGGTGATGTCGCTCTGGGTGCGCTGGCGAATCAGTTGCCAGCGCTGCTCGGCACTCATGTCGTCCGGCAGGGCGTCGCTGTCTTGCAGATAGGCGAGCAGCCGAGTCTGCGCCAGGGCGATGTTCAGCGCCCCGCGCAGGCGTTGGCGGGTCTGGCCATCGGTACGCGGGGGAAAGCTCAGCGTGGGGCCGATGTGAGGTGTTTCCAGCAGGGTGTCGGAGAAATCGCGGGCCAGGCCGATGCGCGGCAAAGCCTCGTCACTGTCGGCGAGCAGCCGGCTGCCGGGCAACTGCTCCTGCAGCGCGTGGCGAAAGAAATCACTGGCATCGCTGGTCTGTGCGACGTCCAGTACCAGGCTCAGGGGCGGTGGCTGGTCACGCAGGTAGTTGGACAGCGCGGCGGCCATCAGCACGAGAAACAGGATCGGCATGATGAACAGCACGGCCAGCGCATGCGGGTCGCGCAGCAGCAGCAGACATTCCTTGCGGATCAGCGCCAGCATCGGGCTCACAGGCGGCCTCCGTTGAGGCTCAGGTAGAGCTGTTCCAGCGAGGGGCGGCCGAAGCGCAGCAGGCTGGGCGGTGTCGGCTGGGTTGCGATGAACTGGGTGATCGCGAGTAACTGCTGGCCATCCAGGTTGCCGATGCGCAGGCCGTCGGGCAGCGCTTCGGCGCTCAATTGCAGGTGGGCGAGCAATTCCGCAAAACCGGCAGGAATCGGCTCTGGCCATTCCAGCAGCAGGCCGTGGCCCGAGTCGAGCAACTGCTGCTTGTCCACGTCGAGACGCACCTTGCCTTCGTGCAGCAGCAGGATGCGCCCGGCAACCCGTTCGACTTCGTCGAGGTAGTGGCTGGTGTAGATCACGCCATGGCCTTCGGCCGTGAGCCGTTCGACGGCATCGAGCAGCAGTTGCCTGCTGTTGGCATCGACGCCCACCGTGGCCTCGTCGAACAGATACAGGCGTGCGGGCTGGAGCAGGCCGATGGCGAAATTCAGGCGTCTCTGCTCGCCACCGGACAGGCGCGCGGCGCGGCGCGAGAGTTTGTCTTCGAGGGCCGTGCTGGCGATGCTCAGTTCCAGTCGCTGGCGGCGCTGGGCGCCCCGCAGGCGGTAGAGGTCGGCGAACAGCGCGAGGTTCTCGGTGACCGTGAGTTCTGCGTAGAAGGCCAGTTGCTGTGGCACCAGGCCCAGGCTGCGCGGGCCGTCCCAGCGAATCTCGCCCTGTTGCAGGGCCAGGGTATCGCTGAGCAGGGCCAGCAGCGTGGTCTTGCCCGCGCCGTTGCTGCCGAGCAGGCCCAGGCATTGGCCTTCCTGCAACTGCAGGTCGATCCCTTGCAGTGCCAGGGTATCGGCACCGGGGTAGCGGAAACTGACACCACGCAACTCAAGCATGAACGAGTACCAGCAGCAGTTTGCCGTCCAGCAGGGGCTGCGGGCCGGCATGGATGGCGAAGGCATAGAGTGCGCCGGCCGGGCTCAGTGCCTCTTGTCGGGCACTGACCAGCAGCGGCTCGTTGCGACCTGTGACCGGGTGCAGGTGGAGCTGGGAAAGTTTGCCGACGAGGGCCATTTCGATGGCATCCGTCTCGCCGTATAGGGCACCATGTGCCGCGCAGAGCTGCGCGGCGGCTTCGAACAGCAGATCGGGAGAGGCGTTCTCTCCGAGCTTGTCGAGGTGGTGCCAGGCACTGAGGCCGCGTATGCCCCGGGCGTCATGATCGATCAACGCATCCAGCCAGAGAGCGTCGCCCTGATGCGGCAGCAGTGTATGCAGTTGGGTGCGATCCATGGCGAGCGGTCAGGAGCTACGGGCGACGCAGTGTAACAGAGGCAGGGACAGAGGGAGGATGGGGTGACGATCTGGCAGTGGGTGGCTTTTGTGACGATCAGCGCAGTGCTGGTGGGTATTTCCTGGCGTACGCTGGGCAATCCGCGAAGTCACGGTTTCTATCGTTTCTTCGCCTGGGAAGCGATGGCGGTGATGCTGGTGCTCAATGCGCCGTCCTGGTTCGGCGACCGCGGCGAGTGGAATCAGCGCATATCCTGGGTACTGCTGAGTCTTTCTCTGCTGGTGCTGTTCGCTGGCGTCTACCAGATGCGTCGCTTCGGACGGGCCGGTGAGCAGCGTCAGGATGACGAACTGTTCGCCTTCGAGCGCACCTCGCAGCTGGTGACGGGCGGCATCTTCCGCTACATCCGCCATCCCATGTACTGCTCGTTGCTGCTGCTGGCCTGGGGCATCGCGTTCAAGCGCGTCGATGCGCCGATCGTGCTGCTGGCGGTGCTTTCCAGCGTGCTGCTGTGGTGCTCGGCGCGCTGCGAGGAGCGCGAATGCCTGGCCTATTTCGGCGAGGCCTACCGCGATTACATGAAGCGTAGCTGGATGTTCGTGCCACTCGTGCTCTGAGTGGCCGCCGAGAGCAGGAACTGCCCTCGGCCATGCCCTTCGCTTACTTCACCTTGGCGTATTTGGCCTTCAGCGCGACACCGGCCATGATCGCGCCGGCATGGCATTCGTACTTGCTGTCGTCGCGGTATTCCTTGTTCTTGTAGTTGCTGGCCAGGTCGACCACGGCGTTGGCACCCGCGGCCTTGGCCGAGTTCTGCAGTTTGATCAGGGCCGATTGCAGCGCCCAGCTGCACGCCGCTTCGTCGGTCTTGTTGAAGGCGTTGGTCTTCTGGCTGGTGGTGACGTTGGCGTTGATGATCTGCGCCCCGGCCGGGGTCTTGTTCAGGAAGAACTTCACCGAGCCATCCAGACGGCCGGCCTGGGTCGCTTCGTTGACCACCGACTGGAAGTCCAGGAAGTGAGCGGTGTCGCGTGCCTGGCTGAGGCCGGGCAGCAGGGCTACGGAGAGAAGGGCGGCAGTGGTCCAGATTTTGGCTTTCATGGTTATCTCCTTGAATGTCACTGTTGTAGGTAAGAACGCGTTCAACGTCTGCTGCACGTTGCCTGTCGTGTCGAAAAACCGGCTCGGAGCCTGTGCCTCCGAGCCGGTTTCGATCCGCTGCAGGCCTTTACCGACCAGGCGCCCTGTCAGAAGGACGCCCTGTTCAGTTCCTGCTGGATGCTGCGATCCAGATTATGAATCCACTTGTTGTAGTTGCGGTGGATCTTGCCGTTCTTGTAATCGAGATTCTGGCTGTCGCGATAACGGATCGAGTAGCTCGATGCGCTGTAGGGAATGGTGATCTCGGCCTGGTGGCTGCGGCGCTGGATCAACGCCATGATGTTCCCCCGGTCGGCACGCTCGACCGTCCACTGGCGGCTTTGCAGCGCGGCAAGGATGGCTCGGCGCATATCATCCTCGCTTCGAACCGCCGAAGCTGGTGCGCGGTTCTCAATGTTCATCACGGGTTTCGAGGTACAGGCCGCGACGCCCAGCAGCAGGGCCAGAATCAGGCCGGATCGAGTGAGACGAGACATCATCCTTATTCCTTGTCAGTTGAAAATCAGTGCCAGCGCTTGAAGATCAGCGAGGTATTCACGCCGCCGAAGGCGAAGTTGTTGTTCATCACGTATTCGTGGCTCATCTGGCGGAACTCGCCGCGCAGGTAGTCCAGCTCACCGCAGGCCGGGTCGATCTCGTCCAGGTTCAGGGTGTAGACGTAGCTGTCCGAGTTCATCATCTCGATGCTGAACCAGGACTCCAGCGCCCCGCATGCGCCCAGTGTGTGGCCCAGGTAGCTCTTCTGCGAGCTGATCGGCATCTGCGGGCCGAACAGGCTGCTGGTGGCGAGGGTCTCGGCGACGTCGCCCTGCTCGGTGGCGGTGCCATGGCCGTTGACGTAGCCAATGGCGGAAGGCTCCAGGCCGGCATCATCGAGTGCCAGCTGCATGGCGCCGCGCATGGTCTCCTGCACCGGCTTGGTGGCGTGCTGGCCGTCCGAGTTGCAGCCGAAACCAACGATCTCGGCATGGATGGTGGCGCCACGGGCCAGGGCGTGTTCCAGTTCTTCGAGCACCAGGATGCCGGCGCCTTCGCCGATCACCAGGCCGTCACGGCCGCTGTCGTAAGGGCGCGGGCTGGTATGCGGGGCGTCGTTCTTCAGGCTGGTGGCGTAGAGCGCGTCGAAGACCATGGCCTCGGTAGGGCACAGCTCCTCGGCGCCGCCAGCGAGCATCATCTTCAGACGGCCGAACTTGATCGCCTCGTAGGCATAGCCGATGCCCTGGCTGCCACTGGTGCAGGCGCTGGAGGTCGGAATCAGGCGGCCCTTGAGGCCGAAGAAGATGCTGATGTTGGCCGCCGTGGTGTGCGGCATCATGCGGATGTAGGAGTTGGCGTTGAGGCCGTCGGCCACCGAGTTCAGCAGCATGTTGCCGAAGGCCTTGACCTCTTCGGTGCTGCCGGTGGACGAGCCGCAGGCCACCCCCATGCGGCCATCGGCGATGCACGGATCGCCGAGCAGGCCGGCGTGCTCCAGAGCGCGTTCGGCGGCGAACACCGCCAGCTTGGACACCCGGCCCATGCTACGGGTCTGCTTGCGATTCCAGTGCCTGGGCTGGACGAAGTCATCCACCGGCCCGCCCAGGCGGGTGTTCAGCTCGGTGAAGCGATCCCATTCGTCCATGCGGCGGATACCACTGCGGCCAGCCTTGAACGCGGCCGAGATGGTGGGCCAGTCGCTGCCCAGCGAGGTGATACCGGCCATGCCGGTGACGACTACACGTTTCATCAACACAAACCACCATTCACCGCGAGAACCTGGCGCGTAATGTACGCCGCTTCGCTGGACATCAGGAAGTTCACCGCACCCGCCACTTCTTCGGGCGTCCCCATGCGGGCCGCCGGAATCATCTTGAGGATTTCCTCCACCGGCACCAGCTCGTCGAGGATTTCGGTATCGATCAGGCCGGGCGCCACGCAGTTGACGGTGATCCTGCGCTTGGCCAGCTCGATCGCCAGGGCCTTGGCTGCACCGATCACACCGGCCTTGGAGGCGCTGTAGTTGACCTGTCCGCGGTTGCCGACCAGCCCCGACACGGAGGTAATGCAGACGATGCGCCCTGGTGCGCGACGGCGGATCATCGGCATGGTCAGTGGGTGCAGCACGTTGTAGAAACCGTCCAGGTTGGTGCGCAGCACCTGATCCCAGTCGTCTTCGGAGAGCGCCGGAAAGGCGCCATCGCGGGTCAGGCCGGCGTTGCACACCACACCGTAGTAGGCACCATGCGCCTCGATATCGGCTTCCAGTGCTGCGCGGCAGGCCGCGCGGTCGGACACGTCGAATTGCAGGATGCGCGCCTGGCGCCCCAGTTCGAGGATCTGTGCCTGCACGGCTTCTGCCTCATCGCGGCGCGAACGGCAGTGCAGGACGATGTCGTGGCCCGAGCGAGCCAGGCGCAGAGCAATGGCGCGGCCAATGCCGCGGCTGGAGCCTGTGACCAGAACGGTGGTGGCGGAAGTGCTTTCAGTCATGGGATTGTTCTTGCGATTCTTGTGGCTCTTGTAAATAGACCGCCGGTTGCGGCGGGCGGAACACGTTGAGGCGGGCTTCGGCCTGGATGCCCGGGCCCGTGAGGTGGCATTCGAACACGCCCATGCCGTTGTCGTCCTGCAGCGAGCACAGGGCACGGATGCGCAGTTCGCTGCCGACCGGGAAGTGCTCGACGTTGCAGTTGTACCTGCGCGTGCCGAGCAGGAAGCCCAGTTCCACTGGCAAGCCGGCGCGCCTGGCCTGAATGCCGGCGAAGGCGGCGATGGCCTGTGCCATCAACTCGATGCCGGTCCAGGCCGGCAGATTACCGTCGGCATCGCTGAGCAGGCCGTCCGGACGTACCACGATGCGCACGTCGATGGCTTCCGTGTCGCAGCTCAGCACTTCATCGAGCAGCACCATGTTGCCGGCGTGGGGCACCAGTTCGGCTACGGGCCACAGCTTCATGGGGCATCTCCCAGAATCAGTGCGACATTGTTGCCGCCGAAGGCGAAGGAGTTGCTCATCAGGTGACGACCCTGTGTACGGGGTAGGCGGGCGCCGATCTGAACCAGTTCGAGCGGTGCCAGTTCGGGATCGCCTTGCCCGTCCCAGATGTGCGGCGGCAGCAGGCCGTCACGGTTGTACTCGCTCAGGGTCAGCCAGCAGAACGCCGCTTCCAGTGCGCCGGCTGCACCCAGTGTGTGGCCGGTCATGGGTTTGCTCGACGAGCAGGGCAGGCCGTGAGGAAACAGAGCCTGCACGGCCTTGCTCTCCATCGAGTCGTTGTGTCGAGTGGCGGTGCCATGCAGGTTGAGGTAGTCGATCCGATCCGGTGTCAGGCCGGCGCCGAGCAGAGCCTTTTCCATCGCGCCGCGTGCCCCCAGGCCGTCTGGATGCGGGGCGGAAATGTGGTGGGCATCGGACGTGGCGCCGCCGCCGCAGAAGGCGATGGGCGCGGGTTCGCGCGTCATCAGAAACAGGGCCGCCGCTTCACCGATGTTGATGCCGTTGCGGTTCACCGAGAACGGATTGCAGGGGCCCGGCGAAACGGCCTCCAGCGAGGAGAACCCATTCAGGGTCAGCCGGCACAGGCTGTCCACACCGCCGCAGATCACCGCGTCGCACAGCCCCATGCGCAGCAGGCGATGGGCGCTGAGCAGCGCGCGGGCACTGGAGGTACAGGCGGTGGACTGGCAATAGACCGGGCCGGAAAGTTTCAGCCAGTCCGCCAGGAAGGTCGCTGGCGCGGCCATTTCCTGCTGGGTGTAATCGTATTCGGCGGGCAGGTCACCTTCGTTGACGTGACGCGCGATGCTGTCGCCCGCCTCGCGGATGCCCGAGGTGCTGGTGCCCAGCACCAGACCGACGCGGTGGGTGCCGTAGCGGGCAATGGCGGCGCGCAGCTCGGGTTCGATCTGCCGGGCAGCGGCCAGCAGCAACTGGTTGTTGCGGCTGTGCGCTGTTTCGAAGCCTGGCGGCATGGCGGGCAGATCGGCATGCACGGCGCCGACCGTGAGGCTGCGCTCGCTGACCCAGCCTGTCTCGGCACGCATGCCCGAGGTATCGCCGGCGAACAGCGCATCGGCGACCGCCTGCTTGCCTTCACCCAGGGCGCAAAGCAGGCCGAGTGCATTGAGATAGGCGGGGGTAGGGGCGAGGGGCATCAATCGCTTTCTTCCAGGTTCAGTGCGCGTATTCGGTAGTTCAGACCGGTCTTGCCAAGGGTGAAATCCAGAGGGCCGTGGTAGTCGACGATCCAGTCCGGTACGAGTCGGCGCTGGTCATCGCTCATCTTTTGCCAACTGCCGGACGGATAGCCCTGCAACGCGTCGCTGCGTGTCAGGGCGAACAGCAAGGCGGCGAACAGCTCGCGCGCCTCGGCATTGGGCGGCAGCAGGCCGTCGCTGCGCCACTGTCCGGCATTGAGCAACTGGCGAGCCAGCGGAATGCCGAGCGGATCCATCAACGACCAGCGCAAGGCCTGGCCTTCGCGCTGGATGACCAGCAACCAGTCCTGCCGCGCCTGCGCCTGCTCGCGCTGGATCTGCAGGCTGAGCGGCAACGAGGCGACCAGTGCCGGGGCCGCTTGCGGCACCGGGGTACGTGCGGCGCAGGCACCCAGCAGCAGGCTGGCGACGAGCAGGAGTATGCGTGGCATCACGGCTTGCGCGCCACTACGTTGAGCAGCGTTTCGTCGCGTTGGCCGACCGGTTTGGGGCGCATCAGCCCCCAGCGTTCCAGCAGACCGAAGTCCTTGGCCCGGCTCCACCACAGGTAGGGGTAGGAAATACTGTTCTCCTCGAACTGAAAGCCCTGCGCACTCAGCATGTCCAGGTACTGCTCGGCGCTGCGTTGCACGTGCATCGGGTGGCGGAACAGCCAGCGGATCACCCAGGTATCGATGTAGTACTTGGTCGATTCGGCCAGCAGCAGCCGGCCACCGGGCTTGAGCACGCGCCAGAACTCGGCGAGTGCCTGCTCCTGCTCCACCAGGTGGTGCAGGGTCTGGTGGCAGAACAGCAGGTCGACGCTGGCGTCGGGCAGGTCGATGGCCGCGCAGTCACTGGCGATCAGTTCGACCTCCAGGCCCAGGCGCTCGGCCTCGCGGCGCGAGCATTCGAGGCTGTGCGGATCGGCGTCCAGGCCGATCATCCGCGCTGGCGCGAAGGCCGCGTCGAGCAGGCCGAAGGAGCGGCCCTGGCCGCAGCCGGCATCGAGCAGCACCGGCGCTTGCGGCAGCGGGCTGCCGCTCAGGCGCACCAGGTCGTTGATCGCGACCCGCAGTACATGGTGTTGCCAGACATGGCTCTGCAGGAACCAGAAGCCGAAGCGGGTTTCTTCGACGTAGGTGGGCGAGACGGGGCGCAGGGCGTTCATCGACGATCCTTGTCAGTTTTGGGCGCAGAGCTCTGCAAGAACTCGCAGGCGTCGGCGGGGTTCGGACACGTAGGGATTCTTGCCGTCCCAGGCGTAGCCGGCAAGGATCGAGCTGATCATGCGGCGAATCTCCGGCGAGGCGTTCTCGTAATAGATCACGTCCTGGAAGGAACCCTCGTACCAGCCTTCGACATAGACGCGGAAGGTATCCACGCCGCGCTTGAGCGGGATGGCGAACTCGTTCTCCCAGTCCACCGCTTCACCGTTCAGCTGACGATGCAGCAGCCCGGCGGCCATGCTCGCCGAGCGCATGGCGATGGTCACGCCCGAGCTGAATACCGGGTCGAGGAATTCGGCGGCGTTGCCCAGCAGGGCGAAGCCCGGGCCGTGCAGACTCTTGACGTTGGCCGAGTAACCGTTGATCTCGCGTGCCGGGGTATCCCACACGGCATTGCCCAGCACCTTGCTCAGCGAAGGGGTTTCGGCGACGAACTGCTTGAGGCAGGCGTCGAGATCCTTCGGGTAGTTCTCGTAGTGCTCGGCTGCTGCGACCACGCCCAGCGAGCAACGGCCGTTGCTGAACGGAATGGTCCAGAACCACACGTCGCGCAGGGTGGGGTGGGTGGTGATGAGGATCATCTCGCGGTTGAAACCCGAGGCCGGGTCGATGTTGTCCTCGATATGGGTGAACACCGCGCGGCGAACCGGGAAGGCCGACGGCGTGTCGAGATCGAGCAGGCGCGGCAGTACCCGGCCATAACCGCTGCCATCGAGCACGAAGGCGCACTCGACCTGATATTCATGACCATCGGCCAGGCGGCGTACCGACAGGCGCGGGCAATCGCCGGCGAAGTCGGCGGCGAAGATTTCTTCCTCGTAGCGGATTTCCACACCCTGACGCTCGGCCTCGTCGGCCAGCAGCTTGTCGAAATCGGCGCGGATCACCTGATAGGTCGAACCCTTGCCCTCGGTGAACTTGTCGCGGAAATCGAAACTGGTGTAACGATCGCCCCAGGCGAATGCGGCGCCGTGCTTGGTCTGGAAACCGGCCGCCTGAACCGCTTCGAGCATCCCGGCCTCTTCGACGAAGTCCAGGCAATGCGACAGCAGGCTTTCGCCGATGGAGAAGCGCGGGAAACGCTGGCGCTCCAGCACCAGCACGTCATGACCCTGGCGCTTGAGAATGGCGGCGGCGATGGCTCCGGAGGGGCCGGCACCGATGACGACGATCTGACGTTGTTCGAGTTCAGGAGATTTCATAGCGGGCTTTCGCTTCATGATTGGCTACGTGCCGGCCCAGCAGGGCAGGCAACAGAGTAGAGAAAAGACTCATCAGCAGCAGGCCGAAGTACACCATCGAATCGATCAGCTGAAGCTGCAGGAGCAGGTTTAGGAACACGATTTCGGTCAGGCCGCGGATGTTCAGCAGCAGGCTTTCACGCCACTTGATCCGGGCCGAGGCGGCTGGGTCTGCCCAGTGCAGGCCCAGCCAGCTGCCAAGCACCTTGCTGATGACCGGCAGCGCCAGCAGGGTACCCAGAACCAGCCAGGAGAGGTCTTGACCTATGCCATGAAAGTCCACCCGCAGTACGCCATAGGTGAGGATGAGCGGCACCGCCAGGCCATTCATCAGCAGCTTCCAGTGACGTTCTGCCAGTGGCAGGACGAAGGGCTGCCGCAGGTAGCCCAGGCACAGCATGTAGGCGATGCCGAACACCAGGGCGTTGAGCCCCAGTTGCTGGAACGCCAGCATCAGGACGAAGAACGGCAGGCTGTAGAACAGCGGGTGGCGCAGCCTGAGGCAACGCAGCAGCAGCGGCAGCAGGGCGGCCAGCAGTGGCCAGAGCAGGGCGGCCGGGTGGCTGCTGCCCTGAGCCAGGCCGAACAGGCTCCAGCACATGAAGTCCATCAGGATCGCCGCGTGCAGCAGGCGCTTGGTGTCGGCGGCCGGGTAACCGATGCTCTGCAGGAACAGATACAGCACCGGGATGGCGGTGATGGAGAACAGCAGCCCGATGCCGACCGCGCTCAGCCAGCCACGCTCGCCGGGCAGCAGCCAGAGCGAGCAGGCCACGCCGGCCAGCATCGGTACGAGAAAGCTTGGCAGGGCGATCTTCACGCAGGCCGGGCTGAGATCGAGGTCGATCACGTCACTGAGGATGTAGCCCAGCAGCAGGGCGAAACACAGGCCGTAGGCGATGCTCAGCCACTCGGGGGCGATCAGGTCGGCAGCATTCAGCTGCCAGTGCGGTTCGGCCCACAGCAACAGCAGCGCCGGAATGGCCAGGGCCGCCACCAGCAACTGACCGACGATGGGAATCAGTCGGCGTCCACCGACGGCGGCCACCAGGGCATAGAGGGTCAGGGCCAGCAGCCAGAACAGGGCCACGGTCATGCGTGTCGCTCCCTTGAATGCGCTTCACCCGCCCAGGGGGCGAGAAGGAAGCTGAAGGCCAGGCCGATGCTGATGGTCAGGCCGAAATTGCTCACTGCCGGCGTGCTGGATACTGCCAGCAGGCCGAACGACAGCCAGGTGGTCAGTGCCGACAGCAGCGTACCGAGCAGGCTGGTCGCCGCGCCGCCGACCCGTTCGCGAATCAGGATGGCGTAGTCGACACCGATGGCGGTAACCAGCAGCAGGCCGAACAGGCTGAACAGCGTCAGCGGTTGACCGAGCCAGCCCAGGCTGGCCAGGCTCGCCAGTGCAGCCAGGAGGGAGATGGCCAGCACGCGCGCGGCGCCACGCGCACCGAACGAGATGCACAGCACGGCGAAGATCAACAGGCAGGAGGCCAGCTTGAGTTCGGCGGCGCTGACCTGGGTGGCGGCGAACAGGCGGTTGAGCTCGCCGAGGCGATCCACCAGCTTCACGCCATCGAGTCCCTCGGCCTGTGCCGCGAGCAGATCGCTGTCGCTCAAGCCTTGCAGGCTGATCAGGCCGGCAACCTGTCCGTCATCCGTCGTGCCCAGCCAGAGCGGCCGCCAGGGCTCGCCCAGTGGGGCTTCGAGCACCTGTTCGATGCTCAGCGTGGGCAGCGTTTGCAGGTGCCGCACTTCCTGTTCGATGGCCGCTGCGGGGATGCCCAGTGCGGTGAGTGCCGTGCTGTGGCGGGTCAGTTGTCCCACGGCCTGGCGCAGGCGTTCCTGTTGCTCGCGGGGGGCGATCAGTTGGCTGAGCGCCAGGTAGCTCCTCAACCGGCCCTGCTTCACCAGCGTGTCGAGGCGCTGGCTCAGCGCCTGTTGGCGTTGCAGCAACTGCTCTTCATCCTTGCCGCGCACCAGGAAGAATTGGCTGGTGGGTTGCACGCCGACGATCTCGCTGATGCGTTTCGACTGTTCCAGCAGTTGTGGCGGCACGCTGGCCCACTGGCGCAGGTCGTCCTTGTGCGAAAGCTGCAGCAGGCCGCCTGCACAGAACAGGGCGAAGATCAGCAGCAGCCAGGGTGTCGGCAGCCTGCGCAACAAGGTTTCTCGCCACTCGAGCAGATACCGGGCCAGGGTGTGCGGGGGCTGCCAGGGGCGAATCACGGCCTTGCCCAGCAGCGTGGGCAGCAGGTACAGGGTGCTCAGGTAGGCGCCGAGCAGGCCCGCCGCAGAGAAGATAGCCACCTGCTTGAGGGCCGGGAACGGGGTGAAGGCCAGGGCCAGGTAGCCGATGACGTTGGTCACCAGGCCGAGGGTCAGGCCGACCAGCGTGGCGCGCAGGGCACGCCAGCTGTCCCAGGGCTGTAGTGTCCAGCTCTTCGACAGCAGGTGCAGGGGGTAATCGATGGCCACGCCGATCAGGCTGGCCCCCAGCACCAGGGTCATCACATGGATATGGCCGAACACCGCGACGCAGGCCGTGAGCCCGGCGAGCACGCCGATGGCCGCAGGGACGAAGGCCAGCAGCACGCGGACTCGGCGAAACACCAGCAGCATGAGCAGCAGGGCGCCAGCACTGGCTAGGCTGCCCATCACGGCAATTTCGCGGGTCGCCTCGCGCTGACCATGGGCGGAATACAGCATCCCGCTGCTGGCGAGCAATTGGCCGCCGCGCGCCTGCACCTCTTCGCGTGCCTGCGTGACGAGGTCATCCACGGCCAGCGCCAGGTTGCCGTCGAAGGCATCGGCGGTGCTGCGGGCGCGCAGCAGGGCCCAGGTGGTGCCGGCGCTTTCGGCGATCAGGGCGCCGCTGAGGTCGACCTGGATGTTGTGGTTATGCGGCAGGCTCTTCTCTACCCGTGTGCTCAGGCCGAGCAGGTCGTCATTCGTGGCCACCACGCCCTGGCTGCGGAAGGGGTCGAACAGATCCTGCGAGCGCTGGGCGATGAACGCGTCGGGGTCGTCGATCAGCAACTGGCGGTCGGCAGCCGGCAGCAGCGCCAGGCGCTGATCCTGCAATTGCTGACGCAGGCCGGAGAGGTCGGCTTGTGGATCCCACTGCACTTTCTCGAACAACGCCTGCTGCTGCCAGCGTTTGCCCAACTCGGCGGCAAGCGTCAGAGCCTGCTCGCGTTGGGGGTGGCTGATCAGCACCAGCAGCTCGCGGTTGAGCGGCTCCTGCATGCGCTGCACGGCCAGTTGTTCGAGCGCGTCCGGCTTGCCGCTGGGCACCAGCTCCAGCAGGTTGGCCGAAACCGGCGCACCGCCACGCCACTGCCAGGCAGCAACGGCCAGGAGCAGCAGGAGGACGAGCGGGAAGAGCCTGGCCCCCCAGTACTCAACTCTCGAAGTCATGCCGTTCCGCATCGCTCAGGGCCTGGTCGGCCCGGTTGTTCTCGAGGCGTAGCACAGTGCTGTCGCCCTGGGTTTCCTGCAACTCGATGCGCAGCACCCGCTCACCGCCACTGATCACGATGGCGTTGAATACCTGCTTGAGCAGGACGCTGCGAGGCGTGAGCTGGAGCGACCAGGTCTCGGCACTGCCGCTCAGGCTGAGCTCGAAGTCCTGGCGCAGGCCGCTGCTGTCACCCTTGAGAACGGCCAGGAACAGGCGGTTCTGCTGAGCGGTGGCGCTCTGCTGGGCGACGAACTGCCAGCCCTGCTCGGTGCGCCGGGCGATGCCCTGATCGTCGATGCGATAGTCCTGCTGCAATGGGCGCTCGAGCAGCCAGAGCAGGCCATGCTCCCTGGCCAGGACGAAGGTGCCACGGCTGGTCAGCGGCTGTGGCAGGGCCCGCAGGTGCTTTTCCTGGATGAAATGGCCACGCACCACTTCCGGCCCGCCGAGCTGCTTGCTGAGCTGGTCGAGGTCGAAGGCCATCGCCAACTGGGCAAGGCCAGCCAGCAGTAGCCCGGATGCAATCCGGGAGATGTAGCTGGCGATGAGGGACTTCCCGGATTTCACCCGGGCTGCGCGTTGACCTTGTCCTGCCGATTGGCGGTGGGCACCCGGGGGCATGCCGTTCACGCGATTGCCCTCTGCACGGCGTCGATGAACACCTGTGGCGAGGCGAACTGCATTTCCCGCGTGGCGATCTCCACGGCGACCTGCACGCTGCTGCCACGGGTCATGCGTTCGCCCGTCTCGGCATCGCTGATCAGGTAGTTGATCTTCAGGCGACTTTCCCACTCCACCAGGTCGGCGCGCACGATGATGCGCTGGCCGAACTGCGCGCCGCGCACGTAACGCACTTGCAGATCGATCACCGGCCAGGCATAGCCGGAGTCGCGCATCTGCCGATAGTTGTGGCCGAGCCTGTCGAGCAGGGCGCAGCGCGCCTGCTCGAAGTACTTGACGTAGTGGCCATGCCAGACGATTTCCATCATGTCGACGTCATAGAACTGCACTTGCAGTTCGATTTCCGCCTGCAACACGCCTGACTTACGCATGTCGAGATCCTTTACCAGAGGTGCGCGCGGCGCACCCTATGCGGCGGAGGATCGCAGGGTACGCCATGCGCACCAGAACGGACTCAGGCATACAGCCTCCAGTGTTGGGCGCGGATACGCTCCAGGCACAGGCGCAGTTCGCCTTCCAGAGCGCGGTCTTCGATCACCGGCGGGAAGTCGCTGGCCAACTGTTCGCGCATGCTCGCCAGCGGTGCGGGGATGTCGCGCTTGCCGGCACGTTCGCGCAGCCATACACCCTGGTTGGCGGCCAGCAGGGTGGCGGCGGCGACCTGCTCGGTCAGCTCCAGGCTGCGCAGGGCGTCGCGTGCGGCGATGGTGCCCATGCTCACCTTGTCCTGGTTGTGGCATTCGGTGGAGCGCGAGAACACGCTGGCCGGCAGGGTGTTCTTCAAGGCTTCGGCGGTCCAGGCGCTGGCGCCGATCTGCACGGCCTTGAAACCGTGGTTGATCATCGCCGTTTCGACCGGGGCGCCGGACAGGTTGCTCGGCAGCCCGTGGTTGTAGCGGGTATCGACCAGCAGGGCGAGCTGGCGGTCGAGCAGGTCGGCGACGTTGCCCACCAGGTTCTTCAGACTGTCCATGGCGAAGGCAATGTGTCCGCCATAGAAGTGGCCGCCGTGCAACGTGCGCTCGGTCTCGGCGTCGAACAGCGGGTTGTCGTTGGCGCTGTTGAGTTCGGTCTCGATGAACTGGCGCAGCAGGCCCAGGCTGTCGGCCAGCACGCCAAGCACGTGCGGCGCGCAGCGGATCGAGTAGCGATCCTGCAGGCGGTGCAGCGGTGGCAGCGGCGCTTCGACGGCCAGATCCTGGCGAATCCAGGCAGCGACCTGGGTCTGGCCCGGGTGCGGCTTGGCGGCGAACAGGCGCTCGTCGAAGTGTTCCGGGTTGCCTTCCAGGGCGATGACGTTGAGTGCGGTGATGCGCGTGGCCAGCTTCAGCAGGTAATCGGCGCGGGCGTAGGCCAGGCAGGCCAGGGCGGTCATGACGGCAGTACCGTTCATCAGCGCCAGTGCCTCTTTCGGGCGCAGGGTCAGTGGCGTCCAGCCCAGTTCGCGATGCACGTCGGCGGCACTGCGCCGTTCGCCCTTGTACAGCACCTCGCGCTCACCACTGAGGGTGGCGGCGACGTAGGACAGCGGGGTGAGATCACCGCTGGCGCCGACCGAGCCTTCTTCCGGAATCAATGGCAGCACGTCATGGTCGAGGAAGGCCTGGATGCGCTCCAGCAGTTCCACGCGTACCCCGGATACGCCGTGACACAGCGACTGCAAGCGGGCAGCCAGTACGGCGCGGGTGCTTGGCGCATCGAGCAGCTTGCCCAGGCCGCAGCCGTGGAAGGTGAACAGGTGCCGGGGCAGGGCTTCGACCTGGTGCAGCGGTACCGCCACCACGCAGGAGTCGCCGTAGCCGGTGGTGACGCCATAGATCACGCCCTCCTTGTCCAGCAGGGTGTCGAGGAAGCGGGCGCCCTTGGCGATCCTTTCCCGATAGCCGGGATCGTCCTGCAACTGGGCACGGGCCTGGCGTTGCGACAGGGCTACGATGTTCTCGATGTTCAGCGGGCGCTCGCCGAAGATCACCGGCTCAGGCTGGTATGTCGTCATCTCGCTTCCAGAAAGGGTAGAAGTTGAACCATTGGTGCGGAGCGTCCAGGCAGTGTTCGCCGAGACGTTGCGCATAGCGTTGTGCCCAGCCGTGGATGACCTGGTCGCGCTCGCTGCGCTTCCAGCTCACTGTATCGGCGAAGTGTTCGAGGCGTACCTGGTAGCGGCCGTCGATCTTCAGGCAGTGAATCAGTTCGACCTGGCATTGCAGCAGGCCGGCCAGCAGCCATGGCCCCTGGGGGAAGGCAGCCGGCAGTCCGAGAAAGTCGACCACCACGCGGCGACCACCATGCAGCGGAACGCGATCGCCGGCGATGGCCAGCCACTCGCCGCGCTCCAGGCGCTCGGCCAGTTGCAGCATGATCGCAGGATCCAGTTCGCTCACCTGAATCAGGCGCAGATGGCTGGCGCCGGACTCGCCCAGCAGCCGGTTGAAGCGTTCGGCATGCTTGGTGTGCACCAGTACGTTCATGCGCACCCGTTCGCCCAGTTCGGCCAGCGCCCGGCAGACTTCCAGATTGCCCAGGTGGGCGCCTACCAGCAGGCGGCCACGGCTGCCCTCATGCAGTTTGTCGCGCAGGTTCTCGGGGTCGACCAGTTGCAGTTGCTGTAATGGCAAACGGCCGTTCCACACGTCGAGCTTGTCCAGCAGGCTGTCGGCGAAGGCGAGGAACTGGCGCAGCACCGAGCCACGGCTGGGGCGCAGTTCGCGCCGCCCGCTCCAGGCCGCCAGGTTGCGCTGGTACTGGCGGATGCTGGTACGCGCGCTGCGGCCGAAGAGATAGAAATACAGGACGATCAGGTACAGCAGTGGCGTCAGCGGACGACGGCCGAGCAGGCGGGCGGCTGCGGCGGTGAAGCGCATCAGCAGGAAGCTGCCGCGCTCCTTCTGCCGGGCCCAGTGATGGTTGTGCTCGGCCGTGCTCATGCGACCAGCCTGCGCCAGAGAATGCGCGGAGCACGCAGCAGCATGCCGAAGAACAGCCGGGCATGCATGCCGGAGATCAGCAGGTTGTCGTGCCACAGGCGAAAGTGCGAGAGACCGTCGGCCGGATAGTGAACGCGGGTCGGCAGCCATTGCATCGGCTGTTCGCGCCAGGCCATGCGCACCAGTATCTCGGTGTCGAAATCCATGCGCCGGCCGACTTTCACGTTATCCAGCAGGGCCAGGGTGGGCGACAGCGGGTAGATGCGGAAGCCGCACATGGAGTCGCGAATCTGTAGCGACAGGCAATTGATCCAGACCCAGACGTGGGTCAGGTAGCGGGCGTACAGACGCGATCTGGGCACGCTCGCGTCGTATTGCGGGTAGCCGCATACCAGGGCGTTCGGGTGAGCCCGGGCGGTGTCGATGAAGCGATCCAGGGTGCCCAGGTCGTGCTGGCCGTCGGCGTCCACCTGCAAGGCATGGCTATAGCCGAGGCGAGCGGCCTCGCGCAGGCCGGCCATCACGGCACCGCCCTTGCCCTGGTTGTCCGGCAGGCGCAGCAGGTGCACCTGTGGTCGCTGTGCCAGTTCGTCCATCACGGCGGCACAGGTCGCGTGCGAGCCATCGTCCACCAGCAGGCAGGGCAGTTCGGCGCGGCGCAGTTCGTCGACCACTCCGGGCAATGGCCGCTCGTGGTTGTATACCGGAATCACCGCACAGGGATTGAAGGCCTGCTCAGCCATGGGCCTGCTCCAGCAGAATGCGTCCGGAGGAGCAGGCAGCGTCGCCATTGTGGTAGGCGAAGTAGAGCTTGCCGCGCTCGGCATCGAAGCGCAGGGACAGTTGCAGGGTGTCGCCAGGGCGCACCAGTTGCTGGAACTTGAGCACTTCCATTCCGGCAAAGCGTGGCGGCAACTGGTCAATCAGGTCGCGTGCCAGCTGTTGGGCCCAGTCGACCTGTACCACGCCCGGCAGCACCGGTGTCTGCGGGAAATGACCGGTGAAGTGGGCAAGATCCAGCGGTACCTGCAACTGCAGCAACCATTCACCGTCGCGTTGTTCGGCGCTGATGGGATCCACTCGCGTTGGTCGCGGCTCTGCCAGCAAGGCTTCGACCTGACTCTGCGCCAGCTTGCCCTGGCTGCTGTAGGGCAATTCCAGCAGCAGACGCCAGCGGCGCGGCAGGGCGATGGTTTCGCAGTGTTCGGCCAGGTGCCGGCGCAGGGTTTCGGTCACGGTGCGGCGGCCCTGATTGCGCAGGACATGCACGCCGCTGGGGCTCAGAGCCAGCATGGCACCGAGGAAGGCGCGGCCTTCCTGAATGACACCCAGGCGCGCATCGGTGACCCAGTCATGGCTGATCAGTGCCTGCTCGAGCATGGGCAGGGAGATGCGTTTTTCTTCCAGCTTGACGATGCGATCGAGGCGCCCACGCAGGACGAAACGACCGTCGTCACCGATCTCGGCGGCATCCGCGCTTTGTTCGATATGTCCGGCTGGCAAGTATGGCGAGGCGATGCGCAGGGCTCCGGCCTCATCGAGGCTCAGCTCGACGCCCGGGAATGGTTGCCAGGGCGTGTCGCCCTGACGCCAGCCGATGCCACCGGTTTCCGAGCTGCCATAGATTTCCGTCGGCCACTGGCCCAGGCGCTGATGCAGGTCGTTCGCCGCTTCGGCTGGCAGGGCTCCGCCGGAGGAGAAGACCCGCTTCACGCGGCTCAGCGCCGGCCAGTCGAGGTTATCGCTCATTCGCTTGAGCAAGGCTGGGCTGGCTATCCAGGCAAAACCAGGGGCGGCGCAAGCTACTGCGCTCGATGCTGCTGCGTTGAGAAGCGGCTCGGCCTGCTCATTTACCGCCTGTAAACTCCGCGGCCTCGCCTCTTCTCGCCTTGCATCCTCTTCGCTCGCTACGCTTGCACTACCCCTGGCGATAGCCAGGCTGATGCGCTGCAGATCCTCTGGGAACGGCAAGGCGCGGCGATACACCGGGCGTCCTGCGCATAGCGGCCAGAGCAGGCGGAACAGAAGGCCATAGATATGCTGGCAGGCGACGCTGCCAAGGATGGTCGCCCGGCCGAGATCCGTTCCCCACAAACGCTCCAGCGCCTCGACCTCGTTGGCCAGTTGCACCAGGCTCTTGTCGATCAGCTTGGGTTCGCCGCTGGAGCCCGAGGTGCACAGGGTCAGGCGACAATGCTCGGGTTGCAGTGCCGCGGCGGGCAGTGGTTCGGCGTCGAGTCCGCCGAGGTCATCCAGCCACAGGTCGACCTGTGCTTCCAGGCGTTGGCGCGTTTGCGCCTGGGCGTCGGCCGGCAGCAGTACCTGCACCCCGGCGCGCCAGGCACCGAGCAGGGCGATGGCCAGTTCAGCGGCATCTTCCAGATACAGCGCCACGCGCGTTACGCCACGGCCCCGCAGGGCCGCCGCCAGGCGCAAGGCGCGCTCACGCAGCTCTGGATGATGCAGCGCTGGTTCCAGAGCAACCTGGCGCTCATGGTGAGCCTCGAGCAACAGATCGGTGAGGGGCAGCCAGGTCATTCGTGTTTCCTTACCTGCTGGCGAACCAACCATTCGCCAGCGAACAACAGGCCGATCAGGCCGTAAGAGATGAATCCGGTGTAAAGCGTCCACCAGGAAAGTGGCGCCCACATCGCCAGCGCCATCAGCAGGAAGGTGTTGCCGAGGAAGAACAGCGTCCAGACCAGGGTGACCTTGCGGGTGTAGCGTATGGCGACTTCCGGCAACTCAGGCTCGCGCAGGCGCGCCATGCGCTCAACCAGCGGTGGGCCGAATTTCAGGCTGAGGCCGAACAGCGCCAGCAGCATCAGATTGAGCAATACCGGGTACCAGCGCAGCAGGGCCGGTTCGTCCGCCACTGCGAGTAGCAGGCAGAACGCCAGTGCCGCCACAGCCAGCCACAGGCCGCCTGGGCGGCGGCGTGCCGTCAGGGCGCGGGCAAGCCAGAGCCCGCCCAGCAGGGCGGCGAACAGGCGTGGCGACCAGTGTTCAATGCCGTAGTAGACGGCAAAGGGATAGAGCACGCCAGCTATCAGCAACAGCAGGCCAAACAGGCGGGCCATGAATCAGCCTTGGGCCTGGGGCACTTCGTTGATCAGGCGGTATACGGCCTCGACCACGTCGCCAACGCTGCGCACGCTCTTGAATTCTTCGGCGGCGAGCTTGCGTCCGGTCTGGCGCTTGATGTGGTCGATCAGGTCGACGGCATCGATGCTGTCGATCTCCAGGTCTTCATACAGGCTGGCGTCGAGGGTCACACGCTCGGCATCCAGCTCGAACAGCTCCACCAGGGCGCTGCGCAGGGTGACGAAGATTTCTTCACGGCTTTGCATCGGTGAAATCCTCAAGCAGCTTTCTGAGCAGAAACGAATGCAGCCAGGCTCGCGACGTTGGCGAAGTGCTTGCGAGTGTCCTTGGCCTCGGCATCGATCTTGATGCCGAAACGTTTCTGAATCGCCAGACCCAGCTCCAGGGCATCCACCGAGTCCAGGCCGAGACCTTCGCCAAACAGGGTCTGTTGCGCACCGATGTCGTCGGCGCTCATGTCCTCGAGGCCCAGGGCATCGATGATCAGGTTCTTGATTTCAAGTTGCAGATCGCTCATCTGAAGCGAGCTCCTTCATAAAGTGTTGATGCAGATGGTCGTTGAGCTTGCGCGAGGCAATCGGCAATGGGGCCTGCTCGGTGAATTGCCGCGGGTCGATATCCTCCCCGACTCGCAGGCGAAAGTGAAAACGGCGCGACGGAATGCTGTACCAGGGCTCGGCCTTGGTCAGGGTCGTGGGCGTCACGCTGATGACCACGGGGGTGACCACGCTGGCGCCGCGCACGGCGATCGCCGCAGCCCCGCGGTGAAACTCCGGGTTCGTGCCGGGGACGGTACGGGTTCCTTCGGGGAAGACGATCAGCGTTTCGCCGCTCTGCAGGGCGCCAGCCGCTTCGTCGAGCATGTCCATGCTGCCGCTGTTACTGATGTACTGGGCGGCGCGGATCGGTCCACGCATGCAGGGGTTTTCCCACAGGCTCTGCTTGACCACGCAGTTGGCGTCGCGGATGAAGGCGATCAGCACCACTACGTCGATCAGCGAGGGATGGTTGGCGATCACCATCTGCCCCGGCCTGCCCAGTCGCTCTGCGCCTTCGACTTCGTATGTGAGCACTCCCGTCCTGAACATGAATTGAACGAATACGCGAAAAGTCCAGCTGACCACTGCGCGCGCTCGGGTACGGTGGCGCAGCGTGTCGCCGGGCAGCAGGCCGAGCAGCGGGAAAATCAGCACGCGCAGCAGCACCCCGCCGACGCCGAACAGGGCGAAGCTGAGGGCTGTGGCGACGAGCCTCCATGCGTACGGCGCGCTATGGGGGCTCAGTCCTCGTTGCGTGACCAGATCCATTGGCGGTCTTTCCAGTGATGAATCAGCGTTCGCTGCCCGCCATGGAAGGCGCGCAACAGGTTCAGGGGGTGTGGCCAGGCGGCGGGTAAGCCAGGTTCGGCGGGTGCAAGGCTCAAGGTCCAGGTTTTGCCCGGTTTCAGCAGCAGAGCCAGCGCGTAGGAGAAGGGTACGTCATCTATATAGGGTGTGTAGAGGTCGGGCGGCAATTCTTCTGCGATGACCAGCAATACGGCGCAGGCGCCTTCGGCGAGCATCCCCCCAGCTTCGAGCATGGCCTGCTCCAGGCCATCTCCAGCCGCAGCCATGGCGGTCATCTCGCTGGTGTCTTCGCGCAGGATCGACCACAGGCCGATTATCGCGTTGTGTACCGACAGGCTGAACTGGGTGGGCGACAGCGGTTCATCTTTGGCCAGCTCATTGAGGATGGCCAGCGTGCGTGGGGTTTCGCCATGACGCGAGGCGAATACCAGGGGCAGGGGGCCTTGTCCCTCGGCCAGGGGCCAGGCGACATGGAACAGCATCCGCGCCAGTCGGCTCAGGCGGCGACGTTGCATGGCGGGGAGAAAGCTGACGTCCGGCTGTTGCTGGTCGTCGGGCACGACCGTGGGGGCGCTGCACCAGGCACGCCAATCATCCTCTGACTCCAGGCCAGGGGCCCAGGCGCGCAATCCTTCGATCTGGAAATTCATAGCACGAGGCTTTTCGCCACTCCGGGCATACTGATCGACACGACGAAACACCTGAAAGAGAGGGCGTCAGTCAGTGCCATGGCATAGTGCCGGTATCTGTTCGGTCGGGCATTATCTAGATGCGCGCGGCACTGTGCAAATGTTGCGCAGCTTCTTCTGATGGGTGGATGATGGCGTTGTGGCCTACGTCTCGTGCTTGTCATGGGCTTTGCATAGAATTCGGAACATTCCAGATCAGGGAGAGCGGCGATGCGACGTGTGGTGTTCAACCAGAAGGGCGGCGTGGGCAAGTCCAGCATCGCCTGCAATCTTGCCGCAGTGAGTGCAGCGCAGGGCTACCGCACGCTGCTGATCGACCTGGACGCCCAGGCCAACTCGACGCACTACCTCACCGGCCTGACCGGCGAGGAAATCCCCATGGGGATCGCGGATTTCTTCAAGCAGACCCTGGCTTCGGGGCCTTTCGCCAAGAAAGGCAAGGTGGACATCTACGAGACGCCGTTCGACAACCTGCACGTGGTCACCGCCACGGCCGAACTGGCGGAGCTGCAGCCGAAGCTCGAGCAAAAGCACAAGATCAACAAGCTGCGCAAATTGCTCGAAGAGCTGGCGGAAGATTACGACCACATTTACCTGGATACCCCGCCCGCGCTGAATTTCTACACGGTATCTGCACTGATCGCGGCGGATCGCGTGCTGATTCCCTTCGACTGTGACAGCTTCTCGCGCAATGCGCTGTATGGCCTGCTGGCCGAGATCGAGGAACTCAAGGACGATCACAACGAGGGGCTGGAAGTGGAAGGCATCGTGGTCAACCAGTTCCAGCCGCGTGCCACCTTGCCGCAGCAACTGCTGGACGAGCTGATCGCCGAGGGACTGCCGGTGCTGCCGGTAAATCTGATGAGCTCGGTGAAAATGCGCGAGTCGCACCAGGTCTGCACGCCGCTGATCCATCTGGATGCACGGCACAAGCTGACCCAGCAGTTCGTCGAGCTGCACGATCTGCTGAATTCGGCGGGCTGACTGCGCACCGCCCGGGTTGGATGAGCCGTTGCCACTGACACCATGAAAAACGCCCCGGTGATGCCGGGGCGTTCTCGTTTCGGCCTGACGTGTCAGAGTTTGCCGGCGGCGTCCTGAGCGATTTGCTGAAGGCCGGCTTCGGTGATGGCTTTCCAGTCGCTATCGGTAACGGCCTGCATGCCATCACTTTTCAGGGTGATGATCTCCAGGCTCGGTTGACCTGCGGCCTCGATGTTCAGGCGCGCCTTGTTGTTGACCGTCACGTAGAAGAAGCCAGGCGAGAACCATGACCAGAACTCCCTGACGCGAACCTTCACTTCGGTGGCGCCGGCGGTGTTGGGTTCTGTCACCACGTCATAGCCGGCTTGCCGGTAGGCCGATGCCACGGACTCTCCGACCAGTGCGGACACCGTACGGCCAGAAGGCAGCAGAACGTCGCCAAGTGCCTTGCCATAACCATTACGCTTGCGGCCAAAGGCGCGCTCGGTAATCGAACGATCGGAGGTTTCCGCGTGCTTCAGCGACGGGATGTCGGCCTGGCTCGGCTTGATCTCGAAAACGCGTTCATCCACTGCGCTGATGTACACCTTCCTGCCGTTCCCGGCTTCCGACCCATTGGCCCGATCCAGCGCAGGCACCCTCACATCGATCTCGGAACGGCTCGTCGCACAGCCAACGCAGAGCGCAAGCAGGAAGGCAACGGCTGCCATTCTGACGATCTTTTCCATACCCATAAAACGACTCCTTGTATGCATCGGTTTGGCCATTAGGCGGGCCGATTCTACAAGGGTGATGGCTATTTGGCATGCCTGTCTGGCAGGCCGGGTTCAGCGCACCACGAACACGTCGCACGGCGCCTTGTGCAGGAAGTGCTGCGCCAGGCTGCCCAGCAGCGCCTGGGAAAAGGCGCTGCGACCATGGCTACCGAGCACCAGCAGTTCGCCGCGCCGCGTCTTGATCTGTTCCTGCAGGCTGCGCAGGATGCCGCCCTGCAGCACTTCGTGGCTCAGCTTCGGGCCATCCGCCGGAAGCTTCTGCGCTTCATCGTGGAGCAACTGATCGATCAGGGCCTGCTGGGTCTGCACCTGTTGTGCGATTTGCTGCGGCGTACCCTTGTCCGGTTCGAAGACATGCAGTGCGTGCAGTTCGGCCTGGCCTGGCAGCAGTTGATAGGCCTGGCCAAGAGCGCTGCAGGCGCAGAGGGAAAAATCGATGGCGGCCAGTGCCCGTTGATAAGGCTGAAAGTCGTTGCGCGCCACCAGCAGCAGGGGCACGGTGCAGCGACGTGCGATGCGGTCGAGGCTGGTGCCGGAGAAGAAGTCGTGGCGCTTGTGGTGTCCGCCCAGTACCAGCAGGTCGCAGCCGCTGTCCTGCACCTGTTGCAGCACGACTTCCGAGGGTTTGCCGCTGAGCATGCGCAGTTCGGTGCCGACCGGCGCGTACTGGGTCAGGCTGCGATCCAGTGCCTGGCGAGCTTTCTCGTGCTGGTCGCTGCTCTGGCTCGGGTCGAGTACATGGAGGATGGTCAGGCGGGCGTTGTGCTGCCGGGCCAGCTGGGTGGCGCGGCACAGGGCCATGTCGGCCGTGTCGCGCAGGTCGTGGGCGATGAGAATGTGGTTGAACATGGTGACGGCTCTCCTGCCGATACCCGTCGGCAATTTTATTGTGCCTGTTCAATTAGCCGTTCTTTTGACCTATGGCAAGGTCGAGGACTGTTGCCGATTGTGATAGCAGGGCAACTGCGCGATTCAGCGTACTCGCAATTGGTAGTGCCCGCGACTTTCCGCGACCACTTCGCCGTTGCCGTCGGTCAGTTGCAGTTCCAGCAGGTACTCGGCCTTGCCTTGCCGGTCGGCCTCTTCCTCCAGGCGGGTGATGTCCTCGGATGAGAGCCGCGCTTCGACCTGGATGTCGCCGCTGGCCGGTCGGCGAAAGCGCAGGTTCATTTCCTTGATGATGGGATAGAAGCGCTGGGTGTCGAAGCTGGTCAGAAACAGGGCGCCACCGGGAATTTCCGCCAGGGTGAACAGAGCGCCTGCGTACATGCTGCCGATGTGGTTCTGGTTGCCTTGCAGGGGCATGCGCAGGCGCACGAAGCCGGGTTCGAGAACCTCGGCCCTGAGGCCGCTGCGCTTGACGAAGGCGATCTGTTCTTCGGTGAGCTGGCGAGCGATTTCCTGGGGTAGCGGCATGGCGGGACTCCTTGGGCGGCTGTCCCGCCAGACTAAGGCCTGGCCTGCTCGCTGCAATTGACCCTGGCGCCCGTGCGGGCTGACCAAAGCGCTCAGATGCCTTGCTGGCGCAGCCAGGCCTGCAGTTGTGGCAGCGGCATGGCACCGCTCTGACGCGCGACTTCGACGCCGCCTTTGAACAGCAGCAGGCTGGGGATCGAACGAATGCCCATCTGCCCTGCCAGGTTGGGGTTGGCTTCGCTGTCGAGCTTGCCCAGGCGGCAGCGACCTTGCAGTTGCGCGGCGGCCTGCTGAAAGGTCGGTGCGAAGGCCTGGCAGGGGCCGCACCAACTGGCCCAGACGTCCACCAGCAAGGGCAGGTCGCCCTTGAGTTGGCTGGCGAAGTTGGCCTGGGTGAGGGTGAAGGGGGCACCGGGCAGCACGTCGCTCTTGCAGCGGCCGCAGCGCGGCGCATCGCCCAGGCGTTCGGCGGGAATGCGATTGAGCCCGTTGCAGTGCGGGCAGGGGATCAGCAGAGGGGCGCTCATGATTCGGCTCCAGTGGCAATGACAGCTATCTGGAGCCGAAGCAGCGGTTTTTCAAGCGATCAGCTGCGCGACGCCTCGAGAGCCTGACTCAGATCGGCGAGGATGTCGTCGATATGCTCGATGCCGATCGACAGGCGCACCATGTCACGCGGCACGCCGGCCTTTTCCAGCTCCTCGTCGCTGAGCTGGCGGTGCGTGGTGGACGCCGGGTGACAGGCCAGCGATTTGGCGTCGCCGATGTTGACCAGGCGCACCACGAGTTGCAGCGCGTCGATGAAGCGCGCCCCGGCCTCCTGACCGCCCTGGATGCCGAAGGAGAGGATCGCCGCCGGCTTGCCGCCAAAGTAGCGCTGGGCTAGCCCGTGTTCGGGGTGATCCGCGAGGCCGGCGTATTTCACCCAGGCCACCTGCGGGTGGTCTTGCAGGTACTGCGCCACCTTCAGTGCGTTGTCGGTATGACGCTCCATGCGCAGGGCCAGGGTTTCCAGACCTTGCAGGATGAGAAAGGCGTTGAATGGCGACAGCGCTGCCCCGGTGTTGCGCAGCGGCACCACGCGGCAGCGGCCGATGAAGGCGGCGGGCCCGAAGGCTTCGGTGTAGGTCACGCCGTGATAGGAGGCATCCGGCGTGTTGAGCAGGGCGAAGCGTTCCTTGTGCTGCGTCCAGGGGAACTTGCCGGAGTCGACGACGATGCCGCCGATGCTGGTGCCGTGACCGCCGATGTACTTGGTCAGCGAGTGCACGACGATATCGGCGCCATGCTCGAACGGCCGGCACAGAATCGGTGTGGCCACGGTATTGTCGACGATCAGCGGCACGCCATGGCGGTGTGCGGCCTCGGCCAGTGCCGCGAGATCGACGATATTGCCGGCCGGGTTGCCGATGGATTCGCAGAATACTGCCTTGGTGCGTTCGTCGATCAGTGCTTCCAGTGCGGCGATATCGTCGTGCGCGGCGAAGCGCGTCTGGATGCCGAAGCGTGGCAGGGTATGGGCGAGCAGGTTGTAGGTGCCGCCGTAGAGCTTGGCCACCGAGACGATATTGTCGCTGGCCTCGGCCACGGTCTGGATCGCGTAAGTGATGGCAGCCATGCCGGAGGCCACGGCCAGCGCACCGACGCCGCCTTCCAGTGCCGCCACGCGTTCTTCGAGCACGGCGTTGGTCGGGTTCATGATGCGCGAATAGATGTTGCCGGCGACCTTCAGATCGAACAGGTCGGCGCCGTGCTGGGTATCGTCGAAGGCGAAGGAACTGGTCTGGTAGATCGGTACGGCCACCGCCTTGGTGGTCGGATCGGGGCTGTAGCCGGCGTGGATGGCCAGGGTTTCCAGTTTCATGCGTGCGTTCCTTCAGGGCAGATTGAAAGGATCGCAGCATGGAGAAGGCGACAAGGCCCGGTCAATGCGCTGGCGCAAAAAATCGCCGGGGCACTTCCTGACCTTGCGTAGCGACGGCCCGCCAGGGATGGCAGGCCACGACTTCGTCCGGATCGAAGCGTTAGACGCTCATGCCAGCGCGCTGTGCAGATTGTAGGCGCTGATCAGGGTGATCAGGCAGCCGACGATGGTCAGCAGGGTCTTGGCCGACAGCTTCTTGCACAGCAGGGCTGCGAACGGCGCGGCGAACATGCCGCCGAACACCAGGCCGGCTACCAGCATCCAGGTGCCCGGATCGCCTGCCAGCAGGATGAAGGAGGTCGCGCTGGCGATGGTCAGGAAGAACTCGGCGAAGTTGACCGAGCCGATGGTCGTGCGCGGATCCGAACCCGAACCCAGCAGGCTGGTGGTCACGACCGGCCCCCAGCCACCACCGCCGGCGGCATCGACGAAGCCACCGAACACGGCCAGCTTGGCCACGTGCCTGGGCTCGCGGGTCTTCAGGACGCGCTGGCGGTAGGCTTTGCTCAGGATGTACAGGCCCATCAGCAGCAGATAGGCGGAGATGAACGGCTTGAATACCTCGCCATCGACCTGGGTTACCAGAATGGCGCCCAGCACCGCACCGATGATGCCGGGCAGCAGCAGGCGCAGGAACAGCGTCTTGCGCACATTGCCGAGCTTGACGTGAGAAATCCCCGAGAGCCCGGTGGTGAATACCTCTGCGATATGCACGCTGGCGCTGGCGGCGGCTGGTGAGGCACCGGCACCGAGCAGGAACGTGGTGGCGGTGATGCCGTAGGCCATGCCCAGGGCACCATCGATCATCTGTGCGAAGAAACCCACCGCCACGGCGCTCCAGAACACCGGGCTGGTCAGGGTGCTTTCCACCAGCTCCATGCCGGTGACGCCATCGTGGTCGCCGAAGAACAGGCGCCAGGCCAGGAACAGCAGAAGGCTCACCAGGGTCGCTACGGCGAACCACATGGCGGCACGCAGTACGGGATGATTGTCGGGGTGGCTGACGAAGTCTTCGACAGGGGGTAACCCCAGCGCCTGGTGTTCGGAGTTGACCGGGCTCTGGCTGAGGTCGAGATCGCGGATTTTCATGAAAAGACAGGCCTGACAGTCGGTGGTAGAACAGGCTGGAATAAGCAGGAGGGCGAAGATAATCGGCTTTTCTTATGCCGTCTAAGAACGTTTGGGTAGATAGATATGCCTTTTCGGTTTAGTCGATAAGGATTCCTGCGGGCTGCGGGTTCTGCTGACAGCGTCATGCTGCGCAAGGGCGAGACAAAACCCCGACAGGTGAGGACGTGCAATGGCGGCTCTGCAAGTGCATGCCGAGCAGGCTTGATCCGGCAGTCGATGTGGCAGGATGATGGCAATGCCTCGATCTGGTGGTGCCCCCAGCCACGGGCTGGCAGTCGAATCGTCGCGGAGAGCGCCATGCTGGAAAGCACGTACGATGAACTGGTGTCGCTCATTTACGATTGTGTACTGGACGAGAGTGCCTGGCTCAGGCTGCTGGGCCGCCTGGCCGTGGTCACCGGACACCGTGAAGGAACCTTGTTGTTCTGGGATCGCCACGGCGATGTGGGGCCGAAGATCAGTGCGATCAGCCTGTGCAGTCCCGAGCTGCAACGAAGCTATGACAGCGATTACGGCCGCCTCGACCCTACTCAGCGTTTCATGCTGGGGCGGCGGGTTGGCAGCTGGTATCACGATGTCCTGGAATACGGCAAGGCAGGTATGGCGCGTGATCCCTTCTATCAGGAGTTCTTTCGTGACCACGGCCTGCAATCCACTTCCAGCATCAAACTCTACGAACAGGATGGCGCGGCGGCCTACCTGTCGTTACTGACGGCGCTGGATGCTCCTGCGCCGAGCGACGCCCAGCGGGCGATGGTGGCACGGCTCGCACGGCACTTGCAGCAGGCAGCCCGCATGTCGAGCAGCATCAGGCGGCTGGAGCTTGGGCTGACGCAGCGCGAGCTGTTGCTGGAGCAGAGCGCCACCGCGCAGTGGTTGGTCGAGGCCAATGGTCACGTCGTGTTCTGCAATGGCGTGGCCGAGCGACGGATGGGCGAGGTGCTGTTCCCGTTGCGCATGCGTCAGGGGCGGTTGTTCGCCGATGCCATACCGACACTGGCCGCTACTCTTCGTATGGCGTGCGGCAGCGCCGGTCCGGCTCGGGCGGGATGGCTGCGTTTGCCGGAGACGGCGGCGGAGGTGTTGATCACGCCGGTCAAGTCCGAGGGACGCTTCGCGCGGGAACACCTGCCTCCGCTGGCGCTGGTGGCGCTGCTGGAAAATCGCCCGCGAAGCGAACTGCTGGCCGAACTGTTTCGGTTCACCTGCGCCGAGAGCCGGCTCGCCGAGCTGATCGCTCAGGGGCTGAGCCCGGAGGATTGCGCCAGCCGACTCGGGGTGTCCATCAACACTGTGCGCAGTCAGTTGCGCGCGCTGTTCGGCAAGACCGATACGGCTCGGCAGAGTGAGCTGGTGGGTCTGCTCACGCGGGTGAGATGACGATGAACGACCCCGAGGCGCGGTACGACGAGTTGCTGGAGCTTGCCTACGCCTGTGTCCTGGAGCGTTCGACATGGTCTGACCTGTTGGGACGGGTCAGCGAAGCCTGTGGGCGCCAGCGCGGCATATTGCTGATGTGGGACGCGCAGCAGCCCTATGCCCAGATCGCCTTGTTCCATCAGAACGAGGCCTCTGCCGCCGAAGCCTATAGCCGCCACTTCTACAGGCTCGATCCGACCGGGCCGGCGATGGAGCATCGCGACCGCGGCGTCTGGTACCACGACTACCTGGAACTGGGGCCCGAGCGTATGAGCCGTAGCCCCTACTATCAGGAGTTCAAGAGACCCCATGGCATGCGTGGGGTGTCTTGCCTGAAGCTGCAACACGACGAGAACCACAGTGCCTACCTGTCGCTGCTGACCAATCAGGACGCCCGCGATCCGCATGCGGATCAACAGCGGATGCTGGACAGGATCACGCCCCATCTGGTGCGGGCGGCGCAGATGGCCAACGTGGTGGAAGGCCTGAAATTGCAGTTGCAAACCCGCCAGTTGCTGCAGGAGCAACATGCCACGCCGCTCTGGCTGGTCAACGGCGAGGGGCGGGTGCTGTTTTGCAACACGGCTGCCGAGCAGCGGCTTGGCGAGCCGGGCTCTCCTTTGCGGCAGCGTAACGACCGACTGTCCCTGAACCTTCCCGGAATGGAGCTGCTGACGCTGATGCGCCAGGCCTGCGGTCGTGCAGGCCCGGCTCGACCGGCCTGGATGCGGCTACCGGGGGCGGAGCCCGTCCAGCTACTGGTCACGCCGGTCAAGGCCGAGGCGCGCTTCAATCTCATCCATCAGCAGCCACTTGCCCTGGTAGCCTTGCTCGACGCGCGCCCTCGGGCGGCGTTGCTGGCGGAACTGTTCCAGTTCACCCCGGCGGAGAACCGCCTGGCCGAGCTGATGGTGCGTGGCCAGAGCCCGGAAGAATGTGCCAGGCGACTGGGGGTATCGATCAATACGGTGCGTAGTCAGCTGCGTGCGCTGTTCGCCAAGACCGGGACGCAGAAGCAGGCGGAACTGGTGGGGATGTTGGCCAGGTTGGGCTGAGTGGCGGGGGCTGTCCTCCTGCCGGTCGAGCCGCCTGAGGCTTCAGGCGGCATGGCCAGCCGTCACCTGCGCTTGCAGTAAGCCGTACCGCCGTCACTGACGGCCACGGTCGCTTCGTTCAAGCGGCAGTAGATCGTTTCCGATCTGGGTATTCCGTCGCTATTGAGGAGCACGTTGTTGAGGTTTTTCGAGGGATAGAAAACGACCGTCGAGGCATCCGAGGTGTTCAGGCATCGAGCAATGGCTGCACCGCTACGGCAGCGCATTCCCTGGACGATGTAGCTGCACCCGTTGTAGACGATGTTGGGCGCGAGAGCGGTCGAACGCAGGCAATCGCCGCGTTGACCATCATCGTCATCCGCGTAAGCAAGGGAAGCGCTACAGCCAATTATCAGGGCAATAACGAGGTGACTGGGTTTGTTCATGAGGTAGCCCTCTGGGGATACTCCGAAGTCGCTATTTCTCGTCACTTCCGTCTCGCGGGAATGACGACTTTTTCAGAGCATCGCTGGGTGGTTTGCCGAATGTTCATCCGCCCCGTCGCGGCTGGATGATTGCGTCTGAATCGTGCTGCTAGCGTGTCGCCTCGAACGTGCCGTTGACCACGCAGACCCAGCGGCCCTTGGATACGGGGCCGTCCGCATCTTTCGCGCAGTCGCAACTGCCCAGACTCACGAGCCGCTGAGCGCCGGTCAGAACGCTGACATCGTTCTGCAGCTGTTTGCCGGCGTTGCTACAGGCGACGGCCCGGTTTTCATCGCTCGCCTGGGCCGACTTGATTGCCCGCTCTGCGGCATTGCCGGTCGAGGCGATCGCCAGCAGGGCTGTGGCAAGCATTACAGGTAGGCGCATAGGGGGAATCTCCTGCGGTTGGGAGGCTTCGATCATGCGCAAGCCGTTTCGGCTTCGCATCATTCATATGGATGATGCGGATAGGCCATCGCTCCATTAGCGTTCAGACCTGAGCGCGCATTCGAGAAGGCGACGTCGTCAGGTGCTCTCCATCCTTCCGGTGCGTGCCGAACATTGGCGCGGGCACGCTAGTGCCTGAGGTGAGCGGATATGAGGGGGCGTCATGGGCAGAGCGTTGTGGGTGTGTTCATTGATTGCCGTCCTGCCGGGTTGCATGACGATGAACATGTTGAAGACAGCAGGCGAAGGCTACATGGACGGCGAGTTCGGCATGGCGACCACTGCCCTGGCGCTGGCGCCGCTGATGCTGGTGCCTGATGCCATCGATGTCGTCACCCTGGGGGCCGCTTCCCAGCCCAGGGAGCAGTCGCTCGAGCGCGCGGAGCCCGACGGAGAAACCAGCGCCATGTTGGGCAGCTTGCTACAGGTGGCGGGACAGGCTGCACAGGCATCCGGGGCTGGGCAATCGTACGAGAGCGGTTTGCTGATGCAGGGCGTGGGTGCTGCGCTGTCGGGGAATGATGCCGCGTCGAAACAGGTGGTTGCCAATGCCCAGCAGTATGAACAGAGCAACCGGGTCTTGCAGCAACAGCAAGCAGCGCTACGCCAGCAGCAGTACCTTCAGCAGCAGGCGGCTGCGACGGCTGAAACGGCCAGGCAACAGGCATGGAATGAGCAGAATCAGCGTGCCTGGGAGGCCCGGCAGGCGAGTGCTTCTCAAGGGCAGACGAGTGCGGCAGGGAGCGGGTTTACCTATACCGATGCCGTCAATGCCTGTGTATCCATCCGCCCCAACCCGAATGTCAAGAACGCTGAGCGCATCCATAACACCTGCTCCGTCGGAGTAAGGGTACTGTTCTGTACCGAGGGTGTAGTCAACAGCGGGGACTTCAAGGGCAAGCGGGTGACAGGATGTTCGAAGCGTCTGTTTGGTGCCGTGACACTGGCGGCAGGCGGTAGCGATATTCACAACTTCGAGCATGTGGGTGTCGCGACGTACTTCATGGCCTGTCCAGACCCGTATTACATGCCCGCAAACAAAGCATCGTTTTCCAATGGTGGCTTTAGCGGACGTTGCCAGAAATGACTGACTGGCAACGCTGCTCATGAATGAGCAGCGGATTGCTGTGCAGCTTGCCACGGGCGAATTGATCTCAGGCTTGTATCTGCAAGGCGTATTCGAACTTCGTCCTCATGACGAACAACTGATCTCCAGATGCCTGCCCCACTCCGGCGGCCGTTCGGCGTAGCGCGCCATGCCCGGTTGCTCGTCGAAGGGGCGTGACAGCACGGCGTGCAGTTCGCGCACCGGGCCGTAGTCGCCTCGCTCTGCCGCTTCGATGGCCTGCTGGGCCAGGTAGTTGCGCAGGATGTATCTGGGGTTGGCCGCGTGCATGCGTGCCTGGCGCTCAGGCTGTTCGCCGCCTTCCTGCGCGCAGCGAGCCAGGTAGTCCTGGCCCCAGGCATCGAAGCCGGCCAGGTCGACGAAGTCGTCGCGCACGACCTTCAGTGCCTCGGCGGGCGCCTGTTCGCCGAGGCGACGGAAGAACAGGGTGTAGTCGGTCGCCTTGCCTTGCTGCATCAGTTGCAGCAGGCGCTGGATCAGCGCTTCGTCAGCGTCCAGGGCGCGAGTGAAGCCCAGGCGTTTGCGCATCAGGTCGAGGTAGTGCGCCTGGTACAGCGGCAGGAACAGCTCCAGTGCCTCGCGCAGTTTCTCGACGGCGGCGAAGGGCGTCAGCGCCTGGGCCAGCGCCGCGAGGTTCCAGTGAGCGATCGGCACCTGGTTGCTGAAGCTGTAGCGGCCAGTGTCATCGGAGTGGTTGCAGATGTGGTTGGCGTCGAAGTCGTCGAGGAAGGCGTAGGGGCCGTAGTCGAAGGTGATGCCGAGGATCGACATGTTGTCGGTGTTCATCACGCCGTGGCAGAAACCGTAGGCCTGCCAGTGGGCGATCATGCCGGCGGTGCGTTCGATCACTTCGCCAAGCAGCGCCAGCCAGGGCTCCTCCTGCTCCAGGCAGTGCGGGAAATGGCAGGCCATCACATGTTCGCCCAGGGTTTTAAGGTGGTCGTGCTGGCGCGTGTAGTAGAAGTATTCGAAATGGCCGAAGCGCACATGGCTCTTTGCCAGGCGCAGCACCATGGCGGCGCTTTCCTGTTTCTCGCGCCACACCGGCGTGCTCGATCCGGTGACGCACAGCGCCCGTGAACTGGGAATACCCAGGGCATGCAGGTGCTCGCTGGCGAGAAACTCGCGAATCGACGAACGCAGCACGGCACGACCGTCGCCCATGCGCGAGTAGGGGGTCATGCCGGCACCCTTGAGGTGCAGATCCCAGTGCTCGCCGGCATCGTTCAGCACCTCGCCGAGCAGCAGCCCGCGACCGTCGCCCAGGCGCGGCGTGTAACCACCGAACTGGTGCCCGGAATAGACCATGGCGCGTGGTTCTGCCTGTTCCCACAGCTTGTGCCCGGCGAAGAGCTCGGCGAATTCTTCGCGCTGCGCCACTGCCGGCTCAAGGTCGAGCAGCGCCATGGCTGCGGTACTCGCCACCACCAGACGCGGTGCCTCGATGGGCTCGGGCAGAACCTGCGTGGAGAAGGCGTCGCCCAGGCGAGCGAAGCGGTTGTCGAATTCGAGGTCAGCGAGGCTTTTCACGGCAAACTCCGGGGTGCATATCCGAGCATTCTGCTAGGAGTAGGCCGGTGCCGCCAGCCGCGAGTTCCCTCTATCGAGGGAGCGAGGGTCACTGCTGCGGTTCGGCTTCGACCTTCACTTCACCTTTGCCATCGCGGCGTTGCAGGAAGATATCCATTTTCGGTACGCCGGAGATGTTGATGCCGTGCTCGCTGAACAACTGGTCGATGCGTCGATTGAGTTCGTCGGTAGTGGGGCCGCGGTCACTCAGTTCGCGGACGAACACCTTCAGTTCGAAGGTCAGGCTGCTGGCGCCATACAGGGTGAGCTGTGCGCTCGGCCCCGGATCGCGCATCACCCGTGGGTTGTCGTGGCTGGCCTGCAGCAGCAGCTCGCGCACCAGCTCCAGATCGGCGCCACGGTTGACCACGAAGGACAGCACCACGCGGGTGACGCTGTCGACCAGCGTCCAGTTGATCAACTGGCTGGTGATGAAGATCTGGTTCGGCACGATAACGGCCTTGCGATCGCCATCGATGATGTGGGTGGCGCGTATGTGGATGCGCTTTACCGTGCCGGTGACGCCGCCGATGGTGACCAGGTCGCCGATGCGCACGGGGCGTTCGAAGAGGATGATCAGGCCCGAGACGAAGTTGGCGAAGATCGCCTGCAGGCCGAAACCCAGGCCGACCGATAGCGCTGCGACCAGCCATTGCAACTTGTCCCAGCTGACGCCCAGGGTACCCAGGGTGGTGACCACGCCGAGGCCGATCAGCAGGTAGGAGAGCAATGTGGTGGTGGCATAGGCACTGCCTTGCGCCAGCTTCAGGCGCGACAGCACCAGTACCTCCAGCAGGCCGGGCAGGTTGCGCGCCAGCACCATGGTCAGCCCGACGATGATCAGTGCGCCAAGCACGTCGAGCAGGCTGATGGGTTGCAGGCCGGTCGCGCTGGTGTACTCGTACAGGGTGATGTTGTTGAGGTAGGTGAAGACCCGGATCAGGTCGGCCCAGACCCAGTACAGGCCGAGCAGGAAGACGCCGAACAGTGCCAGGCGAATCAGCCGCAGCGATTGCTGGTTGATCTGCTGCATGTCGAGAATCGGCGCTTCGACCACCGCTTCGGCCTCACCATTGTCGCGACTTTCGCTCTCCGCCTGACGCTGTGCCTGGGCGCGCTGATAGGCCAGGCGCCTTGCCGCGACGCTCAGTCCACGGACGAAGCAGGCTTCCAGCACCAGCCAGATCAGCAGCAGGTAGAGGGTTTCGATCAGCCGGTCGGTCAGTTTCAGGGCCGTGTAGTAGTAGCCGAACAGCAGGGCGGCGATCAGCGCCAGTGGCAACAGGGCGAAAACGATCCCGGCGGCCTGGCGCAGCGCCGTGAGGTTGTTGCGCTCGGGGTTCTTCAATAGCAGGCGCAGCATCAGCCAGGCCACCAGGGCATAGCAGACGATGACCACGAGGATGCCGATGACGTCGTCGGCAAGGCTGGCCGGCTGGTGCTCGGCGAAACTGACCACGGCGACCATGGCCATGACCACCAGGCCGAGATAACGCACCTGGGTACGCAGGAAGGCAACCGTCGGCCTGGCCCAGCGGAAATGCAGCTCGGCCACACCACCGGGCGTCAGCACCCGGTACAGGGTGTAGAACACCAGCCAGGCCAGGGCCATCTGGAACAGGGCATTGGCCAGGCTGACGTTATGCCCGCGCATGTCCTGTTGCAGGGCATAGCCGCACAGCGTGAGGAACAGCGTGCCGGGCAGGGCCTGGAGGACGTTGAGCAGCAGTGCCAGAGGGGTATGCAACTGGCTGTCGAGCTTGTAGTGGCCGATGTCGCTGCCCAGATCGGAGAGCTTGTCGGCGAGGAAGCGGCGTTGCCAGAGAATCAGTCCGATCAGCAGCAGCAGCGGCAGAAACAGCAGCGGGCGATGCATCAGGCCTGAGCCGAGGTCGCTTATCGCACTGGCCCAGGGGATGTCGTCGAGCTGCTGGATGATGCGACCCGGGGCGCTGCTCAGCCAGTGCAGATCCATCGGCCGATTGCTCGGCAGCCAGAACATCTGTTCGTCCAGCGTGGCGCGCAGGTTGGTCGCCGTGGTGGCCAGCTCGGTGCGATTGAGTTGCAGGGTGATGGACTCGCTGAGCAACGCATCGAGCCCGCGATTGAGGCGGTCGAGCAGTTCACGGCGCGTGTTCAGCTGCGCCAGCAGGGCGGTGCGTACGGGGCCTTGGGCCTCGTCTGCCGGACGATCGGCGAGCAGTTGGTCGATGTAGCGCTCCGGCTGGGCGATGGCGTCACGTTGCTGGCCGAGCTCGAACTGGTACAGACGCAGGTCGGCGATTTCGTTGGTCAGGTTGCTGCGATCCTGGGGCACCTTGGGCAGTGCCTGTTTCTGCTGGTAGAGGATTTTCGACAGCAGAAGGCTGCCGCGCAGGATGCTGATCTGTTCGTCGAGGGTCTGGCTGGTCTGGCTCAGGTTGTCCAGCTGCTGCTGTGTTTGCAGGTTCTGCTGGGTGCGCTGGTTGAGGCGATCGGTCACCTCCAGCAGGTAGTCGGAAAGCTTCAGGTTCAGCGCGCTTTCCTTGGCCAGCAGGCTGCTGGAGGTGGCGCGACGGACTTCCTGGGACTGCTCCTCGACCGCCTGCTGGGACTCGGCGCGGCGCTTCTCGTTGATCAGATTCTGCAGTTCGAGGCGTTCCTGCTCGACACGACGGATGCGTTCATCGAGCAGCTCGCGCCGGCTGCTGCCGAGATCCTGCAGCAGGCTGTTGCCGGCCAGCTCCTGACGGCGCAGGCGGGTCTGCGCGGTGAGCAGGGCCAGTTCGGCATTGAGCTGATCACGTAGCTCCGGAGTGAGCGGTTTGTCGTCGACCCGCTCGTTCTTCAGGCTGGCGTTGATCTGCTGGGTGCGTGCCTGGTTGCTGCCAATTTCGGTCTGTGCACGCTCCGGACGGATCTGGGCGTTGATCACCAGGCTGGTGGCGTCGATGATCTGTTGCTGCCACTCGTTGAGCTGGGCGCTGCGTTCGGCGAGAAGCTGCTCGAGTTCCTGTGGTTCGCTGTTGCCGTGGTTCCTGGCTACATCGACCGGCGGGCTGTCCTGCAGGCGTGCCAGCTCCTTGCGGGCCTCCTCGATCTGCCGTGGGGCTTCGTCGAGCTGCTGGTTCAACTGCTTGAGGCGTTGATTGCTGGTCTCGAGATCCTGAAGCAGGCGCAGTGTCTGCTCCAGTGCCGTCTGTACTGCTGCCTGCTCGGGCTCGGGCAGCTTTCGCTCGGCCAGGCTGTCGAGGCTTTTCTGAACCGCTTGGGGGGCGGGCGCTTCGCCTGCCGCGATGGCAAGGACGGAATGGAGCGTGAGCAGGCTGGCGATGACGGCGACGCGTAGAAAACTCATGAGATAGAGGCGCAAGAGAATGAGGGTCGTCGGGAGGTGCAGGCTATTAGGACATGAAGCTGAACGCGGTGCCAGACCTCGCCATCACTTCCGTCGTCGCACGCCTTGCGCTGCGTGCGACGACCTCTCGCGCAGCGCTCAGCGCTTGTCGGTAATTCGGACGCCGATCTTGCGGATCTTGTTCCCGGTCATCTCGGCAACGGTCCAGACCATGCCGTTCCAGTGCACCTGGTCGCCAACCACGGGCTCGCTGTCGAGCATCTGCGCGATGAACTGACCGATGTTCTGCGCCGGGCTGGCCTCACCCAGAGACAGGTTGTAGAGCTGGGCGATCGCGCCCAGCTCGGCATTGCTTTCCAGCAGGAAGTCGCCGAAGAAACGCAGGTCGTTACCACGCTTGGGTTCCTGGCTGAACAATTTGCTGAGCGCGGGCAGGTCATCCTCATGGCCTATCACGCAGAGTCGATCGCCCGCTTCCAGCTTCGTGCTGCCGGAGGGGTGAAGCAGCTCGCGACCACGGAACAGCGCGGCGATACGGGTGTTGTCCGGCATGTTGAGGTCACGCAGTGGTGCGCCGATGCACCATTTCTCCGCCCCCAGCTTGTAGGTGAACAGTTCCCATTGGCTGGTGGGATGGATCGCCAGGCCCGCACGGGAAATCGGCGACGGAGTCGGCGGTACTTCGACGCGCGCCTTTTTCGCCGCCCAGCCCAGCGTGGTGCCTTGTAGCAACAGGGAAACCAGAACGATGAAGAAGGCCACGTTGAAGAACAGCTGTGCGTTCTCCAGACCGGCCATCAGCGGGAACACTGCCAGGATCACAGGCACCGCACCCCGCAGGCCGATCCAGGAAATGAAGGTGCGTTCGCGCAGATTGAAACCCTTGAACGGCAGCAGGCCGATGAACACCGATAGCGGACGCGCGAAGAGAATCATCCACAGCGACAGCATCAATGCCGGAATGGCGATGGGCAGCAGGTTGCTCGGCGTGAGCAGCAGGCCGAGCACCAGGAACATGCCGATCTGGCTGAGCCAGGCCAGGCCGTCGAACATGTGCAGGATGCCATGGCGGTTGCGGATGGGGCTGTTGCCCAGCAGCAGGCCGCAGACATATACCGCCAGGATGCCGCTGCCACCTATGGCGCCGGACAGGGCGTAGATCATGATCCCGCCGCTGACGGCCAGCAGCGGATAGAGGCCGTCTGCCACGGTCAGGCGGTTGATCAGTTGCAACAGCAGCCAGCCACCGCTCAGGCCGAGCATTACGCCGATGCCGAACTGTTGCACCAGGCTGATCAGGATGCCCCAGCTGAAACTGGTCTGCCCGGCAGCGATCATGGCGATCAGCGAGACGGTGAGGAACATCGCCATCGGGTCGTTGCTGCCCGATTCGATTTCCAGCGTCGAGCCGACCCGTTCGTTCAAGCCTTTGCCATTGAGCAGGTTGAAGACCACGGCCGCGTCGGTGGAGCCGACGATTGCGCCGATCAGCAGGCCCTCTATCAGACTCAGGTTGAACAGCCAGGCGGCGGCGATACCGGTCAGACCGGCGGTGATGACGACACCGACGGTTGCCAGCGAGAGTGCTGGCCAGAGTGCGACACGGAACGTCGCCGTGCGGGTTCGCATACCGCCGTCGAGGAGGATGACGGCCAGCGCCAGGTTGCTGACCAGATAGGCGAGCGAGTAATCGTTGAAGACGATCCCGCCGATGCCGTCAACGCCCGCGAGCATGCCGACGGCGAGAAAGATGACGAGAATCGGGATGCCGATACGGGTGGAGAGGGAACTGACCATGATGCTGGTAGCCACCAGCAGGGCACCAATCAAGAACAGGTTGTTGATGGTGCCGGCATCCAAATCGTGTACTCCTTGATGATCGATGAGCGCCTCATGCATGGCGCGTGCCATCGATTCTAACCGCTGCGTCAAGGACCCTGTCAAAGAAAAATGCAAGGAAATTCAACTGGAAATGCCGGCGCCGGGAGAGCGGTACCCCCCGCTTTGGCCGCGTCGAGCCGGTTGCAGGCCCGCAGTGACTGGTGGCCGGGCGACGGCGTGGCGTCCCCGGCCTGGCGGTTCTCAGAACCAGGCGTCCTGCATGCCCAGGCAGGTGTCGTCGCGTGCTTCGAGAATGGCGAGGTCATGATGGCAGCCCGGCACTTCCCAGGTCAGGAAATAGCGCGCCGCCTGTAGCTTGCCCCGGTAGAAGGCCTGCTCCTCGGCCGTGTTCGCGCGGGCCAGGCCCTGTTCGGCGCGAATGGCCTGTTCCAGCCAGCGCCAGCCGATCACCGTGTGGCCGAACGCCTTCAGGTACAGCGCCGAGTTGGCCAGGCCCTGGTTGACCTTGCCACTCATCAGGTCGCCGAGCAGGGCCAGGGTCACGGCCTGCAAGCGTGCCAGCAACTGTTCGAGCGGCTGGCGCAGGGCGTCGAGCGATTCGTGCGCGCTGGCGCGCTGGCAGCAGGCGTTGATCAGCTTGAGCAACTGCTTGAGGGCGGCACCGCCGTTCTGCGAGACCTTGCGCCCGAGCAGGTCGAGCGACTGAATGCCATGGGTGCCCTCGTGGATCGGGTTGAGACGGTTGTCGCGGTAGTACTGTTCTACCGGGTACTCACGGGTGTAGCCGTGGCCGCCGAGAATCTGGATGGCCAGTTCGTTGGCCTTGAGGCAGAACTCCGAAGGCCAGGACTTGACGATGGGCGTGAGCAGGTCGAGCAGTTCCAGGGCGCGGGTGCGCTCCTCGGCGGTTTCCAGGGTGTGGGTGTCGTCGAACAAACGCGCGGCGTACAGACCGAGGTCGAAGGCGCCTTCGACATAGGCTTTCTGCGTCAGCAGCATGCGCCGCACGTCGGCATGCTCGATGATCGAGACCTGCGGGCTGGTCGGATCCTTGCCGTCCGGCTGGCGACCCTGCGGGCGGTTGCGTGCGTAGTCCAGGGAATACAGATAGCCGGCGTAGCCGAGCATGATCGCGCCCATGCCGACGCCGATGCGCGCTTCGTTCATCATCTGGAACATGTAGGCCAGGCCGTGATGCGGCTTGCCCACCAGGTAGCCGACGCACTCGCCGTTGTCACCGAAGTTCAGCGCGGTGGAGGTGGTGCCGCGCCAGCCCATCTTGTGGAACAGGCCGGCCAGGGTCACGTCGTTGCGTGCGCCCAGGCTGCCGTCATCGTTGACGTGGAACTTGGGCACCAGGAACAGGCTGATGCCCTTCACCCCGGCCGGTGCGTCCGGCAGTTTGGCCAGCACCATGTGCACGATGTTCTCGGAGATCGGCTGGTCGCCACCGGAAATGAAGATCTTGTTGCCCCTGATCCGGTAGCTGCCGTCGGCGTGCGGCTCGGCGCGGGTACGGATGTCCGACAGCGAGGAGCCGGCGTGCGGTTCGGTCAGCGCCATGGTGCCGAAGAAGCGGCCGTCGATGATCGGTTGCAGGTAGCGGGCCTTCTGCTCTTCGCTGCCGAAGGCCTCGATCAGATTGGCCACGCCCATGGTCAGCATCGAGTAGGAACTGGTGGCGATGTTGGCCGACTGGAAATGCGCGAAGCAGGCCTGCGAAAGCAGGTTGGGCAACTGCATGCCGCCGTGCTCGAAGTCGCGGGTGGCATTGAGAAATCCGGCCTCGTGGAAGGCGCGCAGGGCCGGCTCTACCTCGGGGATCAACAGCGCGCCACCGTCGACGTACTGCGGCTCGTTCTCGTCGTTCTTGCGGTTGTGCGGGGCGAACAGCGCCTCGGCGATGCCGCGTGCGGTGCCGATCGCCGCATCGAAGGTCTCGCGGTTGTGGTCGGCGAAGCGCGGACGCTGGGTCAGGGCTTCGGCATCGAGCACTTCATAGAGTTCGAACGCCAGGTTGCGGGAGCTGAGCAGGGTCTCGGACATGGAACGGGCCTCCAGATGATCGACCGAGTCTAGGCAGTGGACCGTCCGCCTGCACAGCATCATCAGTGGCGGTGATAAAGCGCTACATCATCCTGGCGATGCCCGTTCCTCGGGAGCGGCTTCAGCCGCGAATCTCAACCCCGAGTGAAGCCCCGCGCCAGCTCACGCGTCAGCTCGGCCGCAGGCATGGGCCGACAAGCGGTGATGTTCTGGCCTGCCCAGAGCGGTGAGAAGTCGCCGCTACCCAGGGCCTCGGCCGCAGCGCGCAGCGGTGCGATGGCGGCAGTGGCCAGGGGGAAGGCTGGCGCCCGTTCGCTGAGCGGCCCCTGTTCGCGCATCAGGCGGTTGACGATGCCGCGTGCCGGGCGCCCGCTGAACAGATTGGTCAGCGCCGTATGGCGTGCCGCCGAGCTTTGCAGGGCGGCTCGATGCACGGCGCTGGTGTTGGCCTCCGGACACAGCAGGTAGGCGCTGCCCACCTGCACGCCCGCTGCGCCGAGGGCCATGGCGGCGGTTACGCCACGGGCATCGCTGATGCCGCCGGCGGCGATCACCGGCACCGACAGTGCGTCCACCAACTGCGGCAGCAGGGCGAAGGTGCCGAGCTGACGACTCAGGTCGACGTCGAGAAAGTGACCACGATGGCCACCGGCTTCGAGCCCCTGGGCGATCACCGCATCGACGCCGCGTTCTTGCAGCCACAGCGCTTCATCCACCGTGGTGGCGCTGGACAGGATCTTTGCTCCGCTGCGTCTTACCCGTTGCAGCAGCGCGTCTTCCGGCAGGCCGAAATGGAAACTCACCACGGCCGGACGAAACTCTTCCACCAGCGCGGCGGCCTCGTCGTTGAATGGCAGTCGCCCCGGCCCGCTGGCGATGCTGGCCTGATCCTGGCCCAGTTCCCGATAGTAGGGCGCAAGGGCCTCGCGCCAGCGAGCCTCGCGTCCCGCATCTGCTGCGGGTTGCACGTGGCTGAAGAAGTTCAGGTTGAACGGCCGCTCGGTCAGGGCACGTATCGCCTCCAGTTCCTGGCGCAGCGCCGCCGGGGTGAGCATGGCGCAGGGAATCGAGCCGATGCCGCCGGTCTGGCAGACCGTGGCGGCCAGTCGATGATCCTGCGAGCCGGCCATCGGGGCCTGGATCAGGGGCAGTTCACTGCCGAGCAGGTCGGTGAGAAGCATGGAGTGGCTCCGTTTCAGCGGGGTGATGGGGTTCGGGGACGTGCCAGGCCCACAGCAGGGACCAGAGCAGGGCTACCGCACCGATTGCAAAACTGCTCGCCAGGTCATGCCCGGCTGCCGTCCACTGCGCCACCAGCCAGGGGCCGAGCAACTGGCTGCCGCCATAGAGACTGATCAGCAACGCGGCGAGGCGCAAGCCCTGGTCGGGATTCAGGGCTCGGGCCAGACGCTGGGTGAGCAATACGGTACCGAGGAAGGTGCCGCCGACCAGCAGGGCACAGGCCATGACGCCGACGGGGCCGGGCAGCAGGAGCGGCATCGCCACGCCCAGCAGTTGCAGCAGGTAGTTGACCAGCAGCGCGCGGCGATCCCCCAGCCGGGCGCCCGCGATGTTCCACAGGCTCGCCGAGACCAGACAGGCGAATGCGGTCCACCACCAGTTGCCGACCAGCAGCGAGTGACCGGCAGGTAGCTGCTCGCGCGCCAGCGCCGGCAGAAAGGTCAGGGGCAGGATGTAGCCCAGGCCGGCGCCCAGATACGCCATCAGCAGGGCCAGGTTGTGGCGTTTGAGGAGCGTTCCGTGTGCCCTGGCATGTGGCTTCTCCGGGATGTCGCGCGCCAGGCGCGTGAGCATCGGGACACACAGCAGCGCCAGCGGCAGGGCGCAGAGTGCAATCGGCAGCCAGCGCAGCGATCCCTGCCAGGGCGTGATGTTCACCAGTACGCCACACAGCAGCATGCCTGCGCCCAGGCCCAGGTAGACCAGACCGCTCAGCGCAGTGGCCCGGCGCAAGGCCAGCCATTCGAGCACCAGCGCCGGTGCCAGCACGAACACCACGCCATTGCTGATGCCATTGGCCAGGCGCAAGGCCGCGAGCAGATCGACGTCATCGGTGAACACCTGGGCCAGGGTCAGACCGGCATTGATCAGCAAGGCTGCCGGCAAGCCCTGGCGCAAGCCGCGTGGGTTGGCCATGGGCAGCGCGAGCAGGGCGCCGAGCAGGTAGCCGAGGTAGTTCCAGGTCGCCAACCGGGCGCCCTGGCCCAGATCGAACATGCCGTCGTCGAGCAGCAGCGGCAGCAGCGGGGTGAAGGCGAAGCGCCCCAGTGCATGCACGACCACCAGCGCCAGGGCGGCGGCGAGCAGGGCAGTGAAGTGGGCGCGGTCGAGTCTGGGCATGTGTCCTCCGGTCGTGCTGCGCACCTTAGTCGTTGTCGTCAGATGACCGTTAGTGAAAAATACTGCATTCAGCTTTCACTTTTGGTGAAGATCATGGGTGCCTGGCAGCGACTCAACCCGCAACTGTTCCGCTATTTCCTCGCGGTGGCTCGTGAAGGCTCGTTGAGTGCCGCCGGCCAGCGCCTGAGCTGCGTGCCGTCGAACGTTTCGGCGCGCTTGCGCCAACTGGAGCAACAACTCGACACCCGGCTTTTCCTGCGTCGGGGGCAGCGTCTGCGCCTGACCCCCGCCGGCGAGCGCCTGCTGCCGCATGCCGAGCATCTGGAGCAGCTTTGTCAGACGGCCTGGCGCAGCGTGCAGGACGATCTCTGGAGCGGCGATCTGCGCCTGGGGTCGATGGAAACCACCGCTGCCGTACGCCTGCCCGAGTTGTTGGCGGCATTCCACCAGCGTGCCCCGCGGGTCAACCTGCAATTGAGCACCGGCCCCAGCCGGCGCCTGGTGGAGGGGGTGCTGGCCGGAGAGCTGGACGCCGGACTGATCGGCGGGCCGTACGAGCATCCGCAACTCGACTGCCTGCCGATCTGGCAGGAGGAACTGATGCTGGTGCTGCCGCCCGCGCAGGATGCCGCCAGCCTGGAGGGCAGGCCGCAGACCCTGCTGGGGTTCCCCGAAGGGTGCCACTACCGCGAGCGCCTCGAGCGCTGGGCGGCCAGCCGGGGGTTGCAGGTTGCGGCGCGGCAGAGCTACGGCTCCATCGACGCGATCTTCGCCGGCATCGCTGCCGGCATGGGCATCGGCCTGTTGCCACGCAGCCTGCTCGACAGTCACCCGCGCGTGCATCTGGTGCAATACCAGGCCATCGCCCCTGAACTGGGTGCGACCACCACGCTGCTGGCGCGCCGTCGCGATGCCGGCGAGCACCCGCCCCTGGCGCTGCTGCTGGAACTGATGCACGGGCAACGCCCGGTCGACGCCTGACGGGGCGTCGATAAACGGGCTGAGGCCGCTTTCAACACGGCGATGACAGCGCACGGCTGGATGGATGCGGGAGGTCGCGCGATTCAGAAAGCCAAAGCCGAGGTAGTTTTCCAGCGCTCTGGTAAACTTGGCGACCGCTTCGGAGACCCCCATGAACTACCGCCACGCCTTCCATGCCGGCAATCATGCCGATGTGCTCAAGCACCTGGTGCTGACCCGCCTGATCGCCCTGCTGTCACGCAAGGAGGCGCCCTTCGCCTACCTCGACAGCCATGCCGGCATTGGCCTGTATGACCTGCAAGGCGATCAGGCCAGCCGCACCGGAGAGTACCTGGAGGGCATCGGTCGCCTGTGGCAGGCCGCGCAATTGCCGGATGCCGTGGAGGCCTATCTGGAGGTGGTGCGAGCCATGAACCCGGATGGCGAGCTGCGCTACTATCCCGGCTCGCCCGAGCTGTCGCGGTTGCTCAGCCGTGAACAGGATCGCCTGCAACTCAACGAGAAGCACCCCGAGGATGGCCGCCTGCTCAAGGACAACATGCGCGGTGATCGGCGCGTGGCGGTGCACCTGGGTGAAGGCTGGCTGGTTCCGCGGGCGCTGATGCCGACACGCGAGAAGCGCGTGCTGCTGCTGATCGACCCGCCCTTCGAGAAGACCGATGAACAGCAGCGCTGCGTCGAGGCGCTGAACGAGGCGCACGGGCGCATGCGTCAGGCCATCGTGGCGATCTGGTATCCGATCAAGGACGAGCGTCAGCTGGCACGTTTCTACCGCGACCTGCAGAAAAGCGCCGCGCCCAAGCTGCTGCGTGCCGAGCTGTACGTGCACGCCCCGGACGACGCCACGCGTCTGACCGGCTCGGGCCTGGTGATCAGCAACCCGCCATGGGGGCTGGAGGATGAGCTCAGGCAACTGCTGCCATGGCTGGCCGATGCACTCGGCCAGAGTCTGGGGGGCTGGCGCCTGGACTGGCTGATCGAAGAGAAAGCGGCGGGCTGAGCAGGGCGCCGAAGCGTTCAGTTGCGGTCGCTGTTGGGCTCGATGTGGTAGCTCAGGTTGCGCCGTGGGCTGAGGTACTCCAGCACCTCCAGCGGTAGCTGTGACGGGCGCAGGCTGCGGGCGATGGCCAGTCCGGGCTCTTCGGCCAGGTCGACGATCAGCGCCTCGTGTTTGGGAATATCGGTGTCGTAGAGAATCAGCGTCGGCTTCAGGGCGTGGGTCGGGTTCATGCCCAGTACCAGCGCATAGCGCTCATCCTCCAGTTGCACCAGGCTACCCGGCGGGTAGACCCCCATGACGCGGATGAAGGCTTTCAGCGCCACGTCGTCGAAGCGTTCGCGCTGCTGCTTGAACATCATCGCCAGGGCCTCGTGCGGGCTCAGGGCCTGGCGCGGGTCGAGCGGATTGCACAGGCCATCGAAGTGATTGACGATCGCCACCAGGCGGCTCAGGCGTCCGATCCCCGCCTCACGCAGGCCGCGCGGGTAGCCGCTGCCATCGCAGTGTTCATGGTGCTCGTGGATGATACGCAGCACCTCGTCGTCGAGCATCAGCTTCTGCCCCATGCGCAGGCCGAAATCGGTATGCATCTGCAGCAACTGCTGCTCCGGGCGGGTCAGCGGTTCGGGCTTGAGCAATACCTTGCTCGGCACGTCCAGCTTGCCGATGTCATGCAGCAGCGCACCGAGGCCCAGGCTGTGGCAGGCCTCGCTGTCTAGGCCGAGCTGGCGCCCCAGCAGCAGTGACAGCACGGTGACGTTGAGCGCATGGAAATAGCTGTCCTCGGCTGCCTTGCCGGTGATGCCATGGAGCACCACGCCGGGTGCGCCAAGCAGCGTTTCGACCATCTCGGCGACGATGGCGCCGGCCTGGCGCATGGCGTCCTCGGGGCGGCTGCGCAGGGTCTGGTTGAGTGCCTTGATGCGCTGGCTGGCCTCGATGAAACGGCGATCCACCTCGGCCAGGCGGCTGCGCAGGTGTCTGAGCTTCTGCGCCCTTTCCTGGCGGGCCTGGCTTTGCGGATCGGCAATGGGCTCTTCGGGTATCGCGATCGGTGCCTCTGCGGCAATCTCCAGTGGCGGGCAATCGCTGCGCACCGGGTCATAGCGCAGTTGCTTGAGCTTCAAGGCACGCAAGGCGCGGATCTGCGCTTCATCCTTGATCTTGAAGTTGCTGAAAGCGAAATCGTGCTCCCACCAGCTCAGATCGAGATGAACGTAGAGGCCGACGCACAGCTGATCGGGCGAGATATAGAGAGTGTTGGCAGGCATGCCGGTTACGCAGAGTGATAGCTATTGGCCTGCAGTTTAGTCCGGGTTGAGCGGTTACGGCATTTATTCTTCGACCAGGCGTTCAGGCCATCACATCGACGCTGTTGCCCAGGTGCGGCGGGTTGCTCGGTGCGCTGACCGGTGCAGTTGACTGCACCAGTCCGGTGACGTTGGCGGCTTGCAGTTCCAGCGTCTTGCGCAGCAGCAGGAGCGACATCTGCGCGGAGATCTGCGCCGACGCCTGACTGGAAACCTGGCTGGAAATGCTGCTCAGCTCCACGATGCTCTACCTGTGCTCAGTATTCAGGGGGTAGACATACGCCTGTTCCGCCCAGGCCGCAATAGCCGTTGGGGTTCTTCGCCAGGTATTGCTGATGATAGGTCTCGGCGTAGTAGAAGGTCGGCGCCTCGGCGATCTCGGTGGTGATGCTGCCCATGCCGGCCTTGTCCAGCTCGGCCTGGAAACGCGCCTGGCTGGCCTTGGCGGCATTCAGTTGCGCCTCGTCCTGGCAATAGATGGCCGAGCGGTACTGGGTACCCTGGTCGTTGCCCTGGCGCATGCCCTGGGTCGGGTTGTGCGCTTCCCAGAACACCTTGAGCAACTCCTCGAAGCGGGTCTGCTGCGGGTCGAACACCACCAGCACCACTTCGGTGTGTCCGGTCAGCCCGGAACATACCTCTTCATAGCTGGGGTTGGGCGTGAAACCACCGGCATAGCCGACAGCGGTGCTGAACACGCCGGGTTGCTGCCAGAAGCGTCGTTCGGCTCCCCAGAAGCAGCCCAGGCCGAACACGGCCTGTTGCAAACCGCTCGGGAAGGGCGGCTTGATCGGGTTGCCGTTGACATGGTGATTGCCGGCCACCGGCATCGCTTCGGCACGGCCGGGCAATGCCTGCTCGGCAGTCGGCAGGGCGAGTTTGTGGACGAGAATCTGGGAACGCAGAACCATGGCGATCTCCTTGAAGCGGACAGGATTTGGACGACGCGCAGTGTGGCGTATTACGTCCGTTGGTCGGCCTGGGGCCGGCAGGGGTAGCGGCGCAGATTGTCGATCAGCTCGCGACCGGAAATCGGTTTGTCGAACAGGTAGCCCTGGCCGACATCACAGCGCTGGCGACGCAGGAATCCGAGCTGTGCACCGGTCTCGATGCCTTCGGCGACGACCTTGAGCTTGAGGTTGTGGGCCATGGCGATCACGGCGGAGGTGATCTCCATGTCGTCCTGGTTGTCGGGGATGTCCTTGATGAAGCTGCGATCGATCTTGATCACGTCGATGGGGAATTTCTTCAGGTAGCTCAGCGACGAATAGCCCGTGCCGAAATCATCCATGGCCAGGGTCAGGCCCAGGCTTTTCAGGCGGCCGAGCTGATGGCGGGTGTCATCGGTAGCCTCCAGCAGGAGGCTCTCGGTCAGTTCCAGCTCCAGCAGTCGGGGGTCGAGTTGCTCTTCATGCAGGATGGCGGCAATCGAGCCGACCAGATCCGGGTCGGAGAACTGCTTGGGCGACAGGTTGATCGCCACCTGCAACTCGCCCAGGCCGATGGCGGCTATCTGTTTGCTCATGCGGCATGCCTGGCGCACCACCCATTTGCCGATGGGGATGATCAGGCCGGTTTCCTCGGCGACACCGATGAACTGATCCGGACGGATCATGCCCTTCTCCGGATGCTGCCAGCGCAGCAGCGCCTCCATGCCCAGCAATTGGCCGCTCTTCAGGCACAGCTTGGGCTGGTAGAAGACTTCCAGCTCGTTCTGGGTGAGCGCGCGGCGCAGGTTGTTCTCGACGAACAGCTTGTAGTTGGCCTCGGCGTTGAGTGCCTCGGTGAACAGCTGCACCTGATGCTTGCCGTTGGCTTTGGCCTTGTGCAGGGCGAGGCCGGCGTGCTTCATCAGCGTTTGCGGATCGTCGCCATGCTGCGGGGCGATGGCCAGGCCGACCGAACCGGTGATGCTGATCAACTGATTGTCGACGAACAGCGGTTTGTCCAGGGTTTGCAGTACCTGCTGGGCGGTGCGCTGACCGATCTCCTGATCGCAACCGTCGAGCAGGATGGCGAATTCGTTGCTGGCAAAGCGCGCCAGGCTGCCTCGGGCGCCGAGGCTGTTGCGCAGACGGCGGGCCAGCGCCGAAAGCAGCTTGTCGCCGGTCTGGTGGCCAAGGCTGTCGTTGATGCGCTTGAAGTTGTCGATATCCACCAGCAGCAGCCCCATGGGCTGCTGGGTGTTGCGGGCGAAGTGTTCTTCGAGGCTGCGGATGAAGGCCGGACGGTTGCCCAGGTTGGTCAGGTTGTCGGTATAGGCCAGGCGCTCGATGCGCTGCTGCGCCAGCTTCGTCTCGGTGATGTCTTCGTAGATGCCGATGTAGTGGGTCAGCTCGCCATCGTCGCCATACACCTTGGAGATCGACAGGTGGCCCCAGTAGGGTTCCTGGTTCTTGCGTCGGCTGCGGAACTCGCCCTGCCAACTGCTGTGCTCGGCCAGACTGGAGTGAGCGTCGAACAGCAGGTCGCTGAGGTTGGCCATGGCCGGCAGCTCGGAAAGGCGGTGGCCGCAGACTTCGTCGCCGCTGTACAGGGTGATGGCGGTGAAACTGGGATTGACGTATTCGACCCGGCCGTCGCGGTCGACCAGCAGGAAAGCGCTGGCACTCTGCTCCACGGCGCGCTGGAACAGGTAAAGCGCATGGGTGGCGCTGCGCTTCTGCTGATTGACCAGCGCCTGGGCGAACTGGTCGGCCAGCTCGCCGGCGAATGCGATCTCGTCGGCCTGCCAGGTTCTTTTGGAGCCGATGTGTTCGAGGCAGAGAATGCCCACCACCTCGCCTTCGACACGGATGCTGGCGTCCAGCATCGAGGTGATGCCCAGCGGTTCCAGGTAACCGGGCGCCAGCTCGCGGGTGCGCAGATCATGCTGGGCATCGTGGGCATCGATCGAGCGACCGCTGTGCAGGGCTTCGAGGTAGTGTGGAAAGGTGTGCGCTTCTATCGAGGGCAACTGTTCGTGGCGTTGCAGGTCGCGGCGGTACAGGGATACGGAATCGAGACTCTGTCCGCTCAGCTTCCAGATGCCGGCGCGGGCCACACCGTAGACCTCGCAGGCGGCCTGGGTGATGAGTTCGGCGGCTTCCTGTTGCGGGTTGCTGGAGACGTAGCGCTGACGAGCCAGGCGCGCGATCAGCTGTTGCTGGGTGCGCGAACGTGCCAGGTGCTGCAGATGATCCTCCTGCGCGCGCTGGTACTGCAGCAATGCGGCACGCAGTTGCTGATTCTGGGTCTGCAGTTCGAGTTCGGTCGGTGCGTAGTGGCCCAGGCTGTCGTCCGTCACCAGCAGATAGCCGCGTAGCAGTTGGCGATTGTGTTGCTTGAAGGGCTCACCCACCTCCAGCAGGCTGAGAGGGCCCTGAGGGGTGTGCAGGGTGTAGCGCACCAGATACTGCGAGCCGTCCAGCAGTTGCTGCTGAATGACGTCATGCAGACGGTAGCGTGCTTCGGGCTCCATCAGGCTGGCATAGGGGGCGTCGACCAATGCGCAGAGGTCGGTGGCGCTGATGCCGAGCCTGCGCTCGCAGCTCGGGTCGAGAAACAGCAGAGCCCAACTCGGCTCATTCAAGCGCTCGAAACGCAGCATGCCGAGCCGCGAGGGCACTGGCAACTGCGTCACAACCTCGGCTGCCGAGCGGGTGCCGGCATCGGGATGGCTTTTCATTGGGCGTTGGGCTTCCAGTATGCTGACCAGGCGAGGCATCCGTTCTCGGTACAGGGCCGCTGCGCCAGTGGCGTATCGGCTTGGACGGAGGCTCGGGCTCAGGCCTACTTCACTATAGCGTTCGGCAAGGGTGCATCATGCAAACGATACTGACAAGGAAACTGATGGCCATGCTATTGGGTGGGGTATTTCTCGCCACTGGCTCGGTCATCTCCCACGCCGATGAAGCCACTGCGCTACAGGGGGCCGAGCAGCGTACCTACCTCGATGGCCTCAAGCGTCTGTACCTGACCGACAGTGAGCGCCAGGCGCTGTTGGCGCACAGCAACGCCTTGCTTGAAACCTACGCCCTGCGGGCCGGTTACCAGGTCGGCCAGGCGCAGCGGCAGGATCTGCTGTACCGCTTCAGCACCGGTCATGCCGGTGAGTTGATCCTGCGCGAGGAAAGCCGTGGTGCCCAGGGCACTGCAATTGCCGTACGCAATCAGCGCGTTCCGGTGTATGGCATCGATCCGTTCATCCGTTACGAATGTCCGACCGGCGGTATCCGTTGCGTGCTGTTCAACCCGGCTGACAGCAGTCCCTTGTTGAGCATCGTTCGCGATCACAAGGGGGCTGGCGAACTGGCCAAGGCGTTGAGCTTCCTCATCCGCAACGTGCAGAAGGGTTGAGCGCGCGGCCTACCCGTTCAACAGGAACATCGCCTTGGCCAGGAACAGGATGGCGAGCATCTGCATCAGTACGCTCAGGTGGATGCGCCGCGAGCGAACCGGGGTCATGCGACCGCTGCGCATCAGGGCGACCACCAGCAGGAAATGCCCGAGGATGCTCAGTGCCAGGGCGATCTTCAGGCTGAGCAGCGTGCCGAAGCTGCTGGCCAGAGGTGCCTGTAACGCCGCACGGTAATGCCAGGCCAGACCCAGGCCAGCCCCATAGAGCGTCAGCACCACCCAGTGCATGACCTGGCGTGCCCGTTGGCCCAGTGCGCGCGAGAAGCGTGCACGAGGTTCGTCCGGCAGTTCCCGGGCGGCGCGACTCAGGATCATCACTTCGAAGAACACACCGCCGATGAAGAAGGCGGCGGCCGTGAGGTGGGCGAACTTCAGCAGCAGATGGATCATGTGGATGGCGCCGGGTCGATTCTCGAGTCATCGATCATGGCGAATGCACCGGCTGTTGCCATGATCGGGATCAAGTCGAACGTGGCTTGTGCGCGGGGATGCTGCCAGAGCCCGCGTGCGTGCGGCGCACCCCGCGTGCCGGGCGCGACAAAGTGCCGGAAAAAGAGCAAAAAAAACCCCGCCCGGATGGGCGAGGTTGAGGATGCGAGCGTGGCGTGCTCGAAACGATTTACAGCAGGATGGTGCGGATGTCGGCCAGCAGCTGCGACAGACGCAGGGTGAAGCGTGCGGCTGCTGCGCCGTTGATCACCCGGTGGTCGTAGGACAGCGACAGCGGCAACATCAGGCGCGGCTGGAAGGCCTTGCCGTCCCATACCGGCTGCATGGTGGCCTTGCTCACACCGAGGATCGCCACTTCCGGCGCGTTGACGATCGGCGTGAAACCGGTGCCGCCAATGTGGCCAAGACTGGAGATGGTGAAGCAGGCACCCTGCATGTCATCGGCCGACAGCTTCTTGGTGCGCGCCTTCTCCGCCAGAGCGGCGGCTTCGGCGGCCAGTTGCAGCAGGCTCTTCTGGTCGACGTTCTTGATCACCGGCACCAGCAGGCCGTCCGGCGTATCGACGGCGAAACCGATGTGCACGTACTTCTTGCGGATCAGTGCCTTGCCGCTCGGGGCCAGCGAACTGTTGAAGTCCGGCAGTTCCCTGAGCAGGTGAGCGCAGGCCTTGAGCAGCAGCGGCAGTACGGTCAGCTTGACGCCAGCCTTTTCGGCCACGGCCTTCTGCGCGACGCGGAAGGCTTCCAGGTCGGTGATGTCGGCGGACTCGAACTGGGTCACGTGCGGCACGTTGAGCCAACTGCGGTGCAGGTTGGCGGCGCCGACCTGCATCAGGCGGGTCATCGGCACTTCTTCGATTTCGCCGAACTTGCTGAAGTCCACCGTCGGGATCGGCGGGATACCGGCGCCACCGGTGGCGGCAGCGGCCGCCTGCGGCGCAGCCTTGGCCTTCTGCATCATCGCCTTGACGTGCACCTGCACGTCTTCCTTGAGGATGCGGCCTTTCGGGCCGGTGCCGGCGATATCGGCCAGTTCCACACCGAAGTCACGAGCCAGCTGACGCACGGCAGGGCCGGCGTGAACCTTGGCAGCATCGCGCCTGGGAGCTGTGGCAGCAGCGGCTGCGGCAGCCGACAGCGAGGCGATGGCGCGCACTTCGGCGGCCACTTCCGGTGCGGCGCCTTCCGGCACACGGTGCACTTGCTGGCTGGTCTGGGCGGGGGCGGGGGCTGCAGCACCGGCCACCTTGAGCTTGAGGATCAGGTCGCCAGTGCCGACTTCGGCGTCCAGCTTGACCAGCACTTCCTCCACCACGCCGGCAGCCGGCGAAGGGATTTCCATGGAGGCCTTGTCGGACTCCAGGGTGATCAGCGACTGATCGGCTTCGATGCTGTCACCGGCCTTGACCATGACTTCGATGACCTTGACCTTGCCATCGGTGCCGATGTCCGGCACGCGCACATCCTGTACCGAAGCAGCAGCCGGGGCTGCGGCAGCGGGGGCAGGTGCGGCGGCTGGCGCAGCTGCGGGTGCCGCGGCCTGAGCCGGGGCCGCACTGGCGCTTGCACCACCGGCGGTGCGCAGCTTGAGGATCAGGTCGCCGGTACCGACTTCGGCGTCCAGCTTGACCAGCACCTCTTCCACCACGCCGGCAGCCGGCGAAGGGATTTCCATGGAGGCCTTGTCGGACTCCAGGGTGATCAGCGACTGATCGGCTTCGATGCTGTCGCCGACCTTGACCATGACCTCGATGACCTTGACCTTGCCGTCGGTGCCGATGTCCGGCACGTGCACGTCCTGCACGCTGCTGCCGCTCGCGGCAGCGGCTGGCGCAGCAGCCGGAGTGGCCGCTTTGGGTGCTTCGGCCGGCGCGGCTTCGGCTTTCGGCGCAGGCGCCGCGGCTGCGGCACCTTCGACTTCCAGCACCAGCAGTTCGTCGCCTTCCTTCAGACGGTCACCGATCTTGACCTTGATTTCCTTGATCACGCCGGCCTTGGGCGAGGGGACTTCCATGGAGGCCTTGTCGGACTCCAGGGTGAGTACGCTCTGGTCGGCTTCGATACGGTCGCCGACCTTCACCAGCAGTTCAATGACCTCGCCCTCGCCGCCGAGGTCGGGTACGCGAATCAATTCACTCATCGCTACGCTCCTTAGCAGTCCAGGGGGTTGGCTTTATCGGCGTCGATGCCGAACCTGGTGATGGCGTCGGCCAGCACCTTGGCTTCGATCTCGCCACGATCCACCAGGGCTTCGAGGGCGGCGAGCACGACCCAGTTGCGATCCACTTCGAAGAAGTGACGCAACTGCTTGCGGCTGTCGCTGCGGCCGAAACCGTCGGTGCCCAGTACCTTGTACTCCTTGCTCGGCACCCACTGGCGAACCTGCTCGGCGAACAGCTTCATGTAGTCGGTCGAGGCGATCACCGGACCCTTGCGACCGGACAGGCACTGCTCGATGTAGGTCTGTTGCGGCTTCTGGCCCGGGTGCAGGCGGTTGCGGCGCTCGACGGCCAGGCCATCGCGACGCAGTTCGTTGAAGCTGGTGACGCTCCAGACATCGGCACCGATGTTGTACTCGTCGCGCAGGATCTTCGCTGCCTCGCGCACTTCGCGCAGGATGGTACCGGAACCCAGCAGTTGCACGTGGTGTGCGGCTTCCTTCTTGTCTTCCTCGAGCAGGTACATGCCCTTGATGATGCCGTCCTCGACACCCTCCGGCATTGCCGGCTGCTGGTACGACTCGTTCATCACGGTGATGTAGTAGAAGATGTCCTGCTGCTCTTCGGTCATCTGGCGAATGCCTTCGCGGATGATCACGGCGAGCTCGTAGCCGTAGGTCGGGTCGTAGGTGCGGCAGTTGGGGATGGTCGCTGCCAGCATGTGGCTGTGACCGTCTTCGTGCTGCAGGCCTTCACCGTTGAGGGTGGTACGCCCGGAGGTGCCGCCGATCAGGAAACCACGGGTGCGGCTGTCGCCGGCCGCCCAGGCCAGGTCGCCGATGCGCTGGAAGCCGAACATCGAGTAGAAGATGTAGAACGGCAGCATCGGCTGGTTGTGGCAGGAGTACGAGGTACCGGCAGCAATGAAGGAGCTCATGGCGCCCGCTTCGTTGATGCCCTCTTCGAGGATCTGACCCTTCTTGTCCTCTTTGTAGAACATCACCTGGTCTTTATCGACCGGCTCGTAGAGCTGGCCGACCGAGGAGTAGATGCCGAGCTGACGGAACATGCCTTCCATACCGAAGGTACGGGCTTCGTCCGGGATGATCGGGACGATGCGCTGGCCCAGTTCCTTGTCCTTGACCAGTTGCGCGAGGATGCGCACGAAGGCCATGGTGGTGGAGATTTCGCGATCGCCGGAGCCGTCGAGGATGGCCTTGAGGGTATCCAGTGGCGGAGTCGGGATGCTGAAGCTCCGCTGACGACGCTGCGGTACGAAGCCGCCCAGCGCGTTGCGGCGCTCATGCAGATACTTGTATTCGGCGCTGCCTTCTTCCGGACGTACGAACGGCAGGTTTTCCAGCTCTTCGTCCTTGACCGGGATGTCGAAGCGGTCACGGAACTGACGCAGGCTGTCGACATCGACCTTCTTGGTGTTGTGCGCGGTGTTCTTCGCTTCACCGGCACCGGTACCGTAGCCCTTGATGGTCTTGGCCAGAATGACGGTCGGCTGGCCGCTGTGGTTCACGGCCTGGTGGTAGGCCGCGTAGACCTTGTACGGGTCGTGGCCGCCACGGTTGAGCTTCCAGATCTCGTCGTCGGACAGGTCTTTGACCATGTCCTTGAGTTCCGGGGTGTTGAAGAAGTTTTCGCGCACGTAGGCGCCATCTTTGGCCTTGTAGTTCTGGTATTCACCGTCGACCACTTCGTCCATGCGGCGTTGCAGGGCGCCGTCCTTGTCCTTGGCGAACAGCGGATCCCAGAAGCGACCCCAGACCACCTTGTTGACGTTCCACTGAGCACCGCGGAACACGCCTTCGAGTTCCTGGATGATCTTGCCGTTGCCGCGAACCGGACCGTCGAGACGTTGCAGGTTGCAGTTGATGACGAAGATCAGGTTGTCCAGCTTCTCGCGGCCGGCCAGGGAGATTGCGCCGAGGGATTCCGGCTCGTCGCACTCGCCGTCGCCCATGAAGCACCAGACCTTCTGC
>Ga0209699_100167_pt1 | contig 72109 bp, 61 predicted proteins | sample SynthPrep_1_END__FD_187204 | JGI IMG/M metagenome (GOLD analysis project Ga0209699, IMG submission 187204) | Synthetic microbial communities from Ohio, USA - SynthPrep_1_END_DS7_MetaG (SPAdes) (version 2) | ecosystem: Engineered > Bioreactor > Aerobic > Activated sludge | place: USA: Ohio...
CTTCGGCAAACAAAACGCCCCGACTGGTTCGGGGCGTTTCGTTTGCTGGTTGCTGCGTTTACATCAGGGTTCTTGTTGCTCGTCCAGCGCCTTGTTCTGCCAACCGGCGCCGCCCGGCAGCAGCAGGTTGAGCAGCAGGGCGGCGATGGCGCACAGGGAGATGCCCGACAGGGCGAACTCGTCGCCGCCGATCACCATGCCGCCGATGCCGAACACCAGGGTCACCGAGACGATGATCAGGTTGCGTGCTTCGGACAGATCGACCTGATGACGAATCAGGGTGTTCAGGCCGACCACGGCGATCGAGCCGAACAGCAGGCAGAGGATGCCGCCCATCACGGGCACCGGGATGCTTTGCAGGGCGACGCCGAACTTGCCGACGAAGGCCAGGGCGATGGCGAAAACCGCTGCCCAGGTCATGATCTTCGGGTTGTAGCTCTTGGTCAGCATCACCGCACCGGTCACCTCCGCGTAGGTGGTGTTTGGCGGGCCACCGAACAGCCCGGCGGCAGAGGTCGCCAGGCCGTCTCCCAGCAGGGTGCGATGCAGGCCGGGCTTCTTCACGAAGTTCTTGCCCGTGACACTGCCGATGGCGACGACGCCGCCGATATGCTCGATGGCCGGGGCCAGGGCCACCGGTACCATGTACAGGATCGCCCCCCAGTGCAGTTCAGGCGCGACGAAGGCGGGCATGGCCAGCCAGGAGGCCTTGGCGATACCACTGGTATCGATCACCCCGAAAAAGAAGGCCAGGCTGCAACCCACGGCGATGCCGGCAAGAATAGGCACCAGGCGGAAGATGCCGCGACCGAGCACGGCGACCAGCAGGGTGGTCAGCAATGCGGGCATGGAGATCATCATGGCCGTGGAGTAGGGCACCAGTTGTACGCTGCCATCACCGGCCTTGCCCATGGCCATGTTCACCGCCACCGGCGATAGCGCCAGGCCGATGGAGATGATCACCGGCGCGATCACCACGGGCGGCAGCAGGCGGTCGATGAAATTCGGCCCTCTGAGCTTGACCGCTGCGGAGAGCAGGACGTAGACGAAACCGGCGGCAACGATGCCACCGAGAACCGCTGGCAGGCCGAACTGTTGCTTGGCGACCAGGATCGGTGCGATGAAGGCGAAGCTCGAGGCCAGGAACACCGGTACCTGGCGCCCTGTAGCGAGCTGGAACAGCAGGGTGCCGATACCAGCAGTGAACAGCGCGACGTTGGGATCCATCCCGGTGATCAGCGGCATCAGCACCAGGGCGCCGAACGCCACGAAGAGCATTTGCGCGCCAGAGAGCCCCTGGCGCCAGAGCGGATCGTTGTATTCCTGCTGGCTCATGCTCAGGCGTCCTTCTGCTTGGTGCCGAAGATCTTGTCACCGGCATCGCCCAGGCCCGGAATGATGTAGCCGTGCTCGTTCAGGCACTGGTCGATCGAGGCGGTGAAGATGGTTACGTCGGGGTGGGCTTTCTCCACTACGGCGATGCCTTCGGGGGCCGCGACCAGAACCATGGCGCGAATTTCCTTGCAGCCGGCCTTTTTCAGCAGATCGATGGTGGCGACCATGGAGCCGCCTGTGGCGAGCATCGGATCGATGATCAACGCCAGACGCTCGTCGATGCCCAGGGCCAGTTTCTCCAGATAGGTGTGCGCTTCCAGCGTCTCTTCGTTGCGTGCGACGCCGACGGCACTGACCTTCGCGCCGGGGATCAGGCTGAGTACCCCATCGAGCATGCCGATACCGGCCCGCAGGATCGGTACCACGGTAATTTTCTTGCCCGCGATCTTCTCCACCAGCACCGGGCCTGCCCAGCCGTCGATCTCGTAGGACTCCAGCGGCAGATCCTTGGTGGCCTCGTAGGTCAGCAGGGCGCCCACTTCCTGGGCCAGCTCACGGAAGTTCTTGGTACTGATGTCGGCGCGGCGCATCAGGCCGATCTTGTGACGGATCAGCGGGTGGCGGATCTCGCGGATGGGCATAAGCTGGGATCTCCAACGGGCTCTGGTAAAAATCGCGTTAGAGTAAAGCATTGCATGTGCCAAGTGGTGGGTGACTGAGCGGTCACGATGCTGGATCGGAGGCCTTTTCGACGTTGGTCAGCCTGTACTTGGCAAGCGCTGGGCAGGTCTGTACCTTTGCCCGCTTTTATTTGACGAGTCGATCAGCTTTCAAGCCGTTCGCTCCCTTCCCATACGCCCCGATCAAGAGAGAACGCCACCATGTCCGCCGATCTCGCGCACATTCGCCAAGTCATGGCGCAAGCCGATTGTCTGTTCACCGAAAGCGAGGTCGAGGCCGCCATCGATCAGGTCGCTGCCCGGATCAACGCCGAACTGGCCGAACGCAATCCGGTGGTGTTCTGCGTGATGAACGGCGGTCTGATCTTCTCCGGCAAGCTGCTGACCAAGCTGAATTTCCCACTGGAGGCGTCCTATCTGCATGCGACGCGTTATCGCAACGAGACCAGCGGTGGTGAGCTGTTCTGGAAGGCCAAGCCGGAAGTGTCGTTCATCGACCGCGACGTGCTGATCATTGACGACATCCTCGATGAAGGGCACACGCTCGGCGCGATCATCGACTTCTGCCGCCATGCCGGCGCCCGTGCCGTGCACACCGCCGTGCTGATCGACAAGGATCACGAGCGCAAGGCGCGCCCGGATCTGCAAGCGGATTACGTGGGCTTGCGGTGCGTCGACCGCTACATCTTCGGCTACGGCATGGACTACAAGGGCTACTGGCGCAACGCGGCAGGCATCTTCGCGGTCAAGGGGCTGTAAGCCCCGGCAGGTGCGAGGAGAGTAAGGTGCGCCGCGCGCACCGGCTTTTCCTGCCGTTGCTCCCGGTGTGCATGGCGCACCCTACTTGAGGAGCGCCTCTTTCGATGTGTCATCCAACCAGCGCAGTGCCTTCTCCCGCGCCTGCGGCAGGTCATGCACGTAAGCCAGCTGTCCGGGCTGGCGGTGAATGCCGGCACGGCGCAGTTGCAGGCGAACCTGGGCGCTGGGGCCGCTGAGGATCAGTGCCACGCCCTGTTTGTGGTAATCGCGCAGCACGTTGTCCAGTGCGGCAATGGCGGTCATGTCCAGCAACGGTACGGCGCTGATGTCCACGATCACCACCTTCACCTCCGGGCTGAAGCGGCGCAGTACGCTCAGCGCCTTCTCCGCGGCCCCGAAGAACAGCGGGCCGCGTATCGCGTAGACCAATACCTGCTCCGGCAGATCCTGCAGGGCGAGGCGTTGACGCCGGCTTGGCGCGGCGGTGTCGGTCAGTTCGCTCATGCGCTTGATGAACAGACCGGCGGCAAGCAGCAGGCCGACGGCCACTGCCAGCACCATGTCGAACAGCACGGTCAGTACCAGGCAGGTCAGGAGCACCAGTACATCACCGCGAGGGGCGATGCGCAGGGTGTGCACCACATGCCGTGCCTCACTCATGTTCCACGCCACCATCAGCAGCAGAGCGGCCAGGGCGGCCATCGGCAGGTAGCTGAACAGCGGTGCCAGCAGCAGTATGGCGGCCAGCACCACGCCGGCGTGGATGATTGCGGCCAACGGCGAGAACGCACCGGCGCGCACGTTGGCCGCACTGCGGGCTATCGCCGCGGTGGCGGTAATGCCACCGAAGAACGGTGCTGCCAGATTGCCCAGGCCCTGGCCGACCAGTTCGGCGTTCGGATCGTGCTTGCTGCCGGTCATGCCGTCGGCCACCACGGCGCAGAGCAGGGATTCGATGGCGCCCAGCATGGCGATGGCAAAGGCGGGTGCGAGCAATTGGCGAATCAGCTCGAACGACAGCCGCAGCGGTTCTCCATCCGGGCCCGGCAGGGACCAGGGTAGCGCCAGATCCGGCAGGAACGGCGGGATGCCGGGGTATTCGATGCCGTCTAGCGTGTAGCTGAAGCGCTCGCCCAGAGTCGCTACGGGCAGCCCCATGCGCTCCAGTGCCAATGCGAGCAGCGCGCCCACGGCCAGGGCTACCAGGTGCGCGGGGACGCGGGGTACCAGACGCGGCCAGAGCAGGAGGGTTGCGAGGCTGCAAGCGGCGACCAGGGTGTCGCCGAGATGCAGGCTGGGCAGTGCTTCGGCGAGCAGTGCCAGTTTGTCGAGAAAATGCTGGGGGGTGGCGGACAGCTCCAGACCGAGCAGATCCTTGATCTGCAGGATGGCGATGACGACACCGATGCCGGCCGTGAACCCCAGCGTGACCGGGTAAGGCACGAATTCGATCAGGCGGCCGGCCCGCAACAGACCGAGTGCGATCAGAATCACCCCGGCCATCATCGTGCACAGCAGCAACCCGCCCAGGCCATACTGCTGGGTGATCGGTAGCAGAATCACCACGAAGGCCGCAGTGGGGCCGGAAATATTGAAGCGTGAGCCGCCGCACAGGGCGATCAGCGGGGCGGCGATCAGCACCGTGTACAGGCCGTGTTGTGGCGCCACGCCGACGGCGATGGCCAGTGCCATGGCCAGCGGGATGGCGATGATGCCGACCGTCAGCCCGGCGCCAAGGTCGCCACGCAGGGCTTTCCAGGAGTATCCGGCGCGCAGGGTCTGGCGCCAGGCGGCGAACAGCGGCAGCGAATGAAGTGACATGCTGGCTCCCCAGGTCTGTTGACGTTTCGCCGCGACCGCGTCGTCGCCGGTTTTAGCGCGGAGCCAGGCGCGAGACGCGAGACGCGAAATTTGGTCGCCCAAATGAGCCATCGAGCCACTGCGCACCGCGCTAAAACCGGCACGGCCCTTCGGCTTGCGCCGAAACGTCAACGGATCCTGGCGGCTTGGCGCATTATAGGGCGCGCCGAGCGGCTCGCGGTTTGACCTAGGTCGGCTGTTGCCGTGATTCGTCGCGTGTTAGCGTGCTCTGCTGCGCGTTGAGCCGCGCCTGTGTCGGCGCTAAACTGCCGGCCCTCTGTAATGCTGGCGGGAGCGGGCGATGCGTAAAGACAAGAAGCAGGTGATTGGCGAAGAAATCAGCGACGACTCGATCAAGCTGTTCCTCACGGTGGAGCCGGCCGATGCCACGCCGCCTTCGCTGCACAAGCTGGTCAAGGCCTATCGCGGCCTGCGCGTGGATGACTTCGAGCGCTTCGTCGGTTTCTTCGTCGCAGCGGGTTACGACCTGGCGGCAGTGGATGCCCAGGGCAATGATTTCGTCGCTCTGATTCAGGATCAGCGCAACGCCGAGCCTTATATCGACGTGATCAAGGCTGCTCGCGGCTGATCATCAGCGCTCAGCCAGCGCTGTTGCAACGAAAACGCCCCGACTCATTCGGGGCGTTTTCGTTGGTGCACAGTCTCAGGCGGCTGCCTCGTACAGTTCCGGCAGGCTCATGCCGGTGCGATTGTCGATGTCCGGCAGGTCATGGTGTTCATGTCCGCCCAGGGCGCAGTAAACCAGCCAATGCTGATCCTGCACGTTGAAGGAAAGTTCGTCGACCACGGCGTCCACTTCATCCAGTGAGTCGATCAGATAATCGCGATCCAGCGGTTGCGGGTTGAGCATGGCAGGTCCTCCAGGACACAGGGTTTGGCTCCAATGGCAGTCGTGACTGCCTGGTCACTACGAGAGATACAAACCCTAGGCCAGGCATGTGACAGTTTTCAGACGATTTCGGGATAGCGCGCGGCGTTCGTCGGAAGGAACCTTATAAAAGCAGAGTTTCAGTACACTGCGCGGCGACTCAGGAGGGCTGGAAACGAAGTTCTTTCAGCCGAAATCCCTATTCTGGTGCGGTTTCCATGGCGCTGCACCACGTTGATCTCGAGGTGTCGAATGTCGCTGCAGGTGTTGTGGTCACTGCTTCTTGCCCATCCGGCTGGAGCGGTGAACGCTCTGGCGCTCTTCTTCGCAGTGGCAGGCGCCTGGTTATGCCTGATGACGCGCCTGCGTGAGCAGCGGGGTGAGGGTAGGGTGTTGGCTCATGGCCTCGATGATGCCGAAGTAGCTGAAGAGCGCACCCTGCGCATCAATCGTTTCTTCTATCGTTTCGGTGCCTTTTGCCTGAGTGGCGCTCTGGTGCTGTCCTGGTTCAGTACCCGTCTGTAAGGCGCTTGCGATAAACGAAAACGGCAGCCGATGGCTGCCGTTTTCATTGGTGCTGGCGCCTTTTACAGCGGCAGGCCCGCCTTGATCCGGTACTGGTTACGTACCGGGTTGGCGTATTGCAGGATCAGGTAGGGCTTCTCTTCGGCGCTGCAGGCGGCCAGGCGCTTGCGCCATTCGGCTTCGGCCTTGGTCAGCTCGGTGGTGGCGAACAGCTCGCTGGCTGCCGGTACGCCGAGATCGGCTTCGCGCCCTTCCCACATGGCATAGGCCAGGTAGTGCACCGGGAACAGGCGGTACTGACCGAGAATGTGACGATCCAGCGCCTGCGCCAGTTGCTTGGTGTCTTCCAGGCCGGCGACCGGCTGGCCGAAGTGCAGGTGCACGCGACCCTTGTAGCCGGTGATGCCCAGAGCGATGCTGGCATCGTCTTCGCCTGGTGCCTTGGTGTAGCTGCCGGTGGTGGCGCGCACGCTCAGTTCGCGAGCCTTGGCCTGATCACAGGGGTCGTATTCGTAGCTGATCGACACCGGGATCAGGTTAAGCGAGTCGATCACCTCGGCGAATGGCTCGTCCTTGCGGCTCATGTGGAACATCTTGAGGATGGCCGAGTCGGTGCGGTCGTCACCGTCCTTGGCGCGGCCTTCGGCCTGGGCGATCCAGATCGATTCGCCATCTTCGCGGATCGAGTGATTGATGTATGCCGAGAGCAGTTGATACGCCGCCAGCTTCTCGCGTCTGCCACTGATCGAGCGGTGCACGATGAAGCTCTTGTTCAGGCGCATCAGGTCGCTGACGAAGGGGCGCTGCAGCAGGTTGTCGCCGATGGCGATGCGTGGCGTCTGCAGCCCGGCATGATAGACGGCATAGTTGACGAAGGCCGGATCCATGACGATGTCACGGTGGTTGGCCAGGTACAGGTAAGGCTTGCCTGGTTGCAGGTGCTCGAGCCCCGAATAGCTGATGCCGTCGCTGGCATGCTCGATGGTGCGGTCGATATAGGGCTCGATTCTCGCCTGCAGCTTGGCTACCGAATCGATACTGGCGAATTCGCTGCGCAGACGGGCGGCGATCAGCGGCTTGAGCAGCCAGCCCAGAGGCCCGGCCAGACGCGGAAAGCGAAAACGAGTGAGGGTTCCGAGGAACGCCTGGTCGGCGAGCAGGCGCGCCAGCACTGGGCGCACTTCTGCATCGGCATAGGGTCGGATGGCATCGAATGCGCCCATCATGCTCTCTTGTACTAGAACGGCTAAGGTTGAAATGGTGTCTGCGTAGCAGGGTCAGCAGTAGACCGGCGATTATAGCGCCAAGTCACAAGGAGGCCGCGATGCTGGAAAGCGAGTCGTATCATTGTCCCTATTGCGGCGAGCCTGCCGAGGCGGTGCTCGACCTGTCGGGGGGTGACCAGTCCTACATCGAGGACTGCCCGGTTTGCTGTCGGCCGGTTCAGTTCGAGTTGCGTACCGATGGTGTCGACTGGGAGCTGGACGTTCGGGGGGAGAACGACTGATGCAACGAATCTATGAGCCGGAAAACCTGTTGGAAGGTCAGCTGCTGGTGGACATGCTGGCCAGCGAGGGGGTCGATGCGCACCTGCTCGGGCAGCATCTGGTTGGCGCCGTTGGGGAGTTGCCGGCTTGCGGTCTGCTCGGGTTGCTGGTCGATGATGTCGATGCCGAACGGGCACGCACGCTGATCGCTGAGTACAATGCCGCGCAACCTGTAACCGGCGATGAGCCGGACTCTTTCCAGGGTGTGTTGCTCTGCTGACGCACCCCCTGCCTGTCGAGTCGCTTCATGTGTGGACGTTACGCCCTGTTCCGCTGGTCGCCTGCCTTTGCGGCATTGCCCGGCTTTCCCGCTGACCAGCAGCCGCACTGGAATCTTGCCCCTAACGGCCAGGTGCTGATGCTGCGTGCCGGCGCGCAGGGGCTGGAGGCGGCTGCCGCGCGCTGGGGGCTGACACCCGCCTGGCTCAAGGATCTGTCGAAGACGCCTGCCCATGCGCGTGCCGAAACCCTGGCCGGACAGCCGATGTTTCGGGAGCCTTTGCGTCTGCGTCGCGCCGTGCTGCCTGCCAATGGTTTCTATGAGTGGCGGGGTGGTGTACGCAAGCGACCGTACTGGATGACCAATGGCGACTCGCTGATGTACTTCGCGGCGCTGTGGGAGGTTTATCCCGTCAGTGGGCACGAATACCTGAGTGTGGCGCTGATCACTCAGGAGGCCGCCACCCTGCGTCGTCCACTGATTCTCGATGAGCATGAACGGGCGCTCTGGCTGAGCGCCGATACGCCGCCCGAGCAGTTGGCGGTGTTGTTGGCCAAACCGTCGGTCACGCTGCGTGAGCGTGCCCTGGCGACGCTGGTCAACGATCCGAAACTGGATGCGCCGGAGTGCCTGACTCCGGCTTAGGGTGCGCGTGGCGCACCCGGCCGAATCTGCCCGTTACACCTTGAACTGGTTGATCAGACGACGTTGCTGTTCGGCCAGTTTGGTCAGTTGAGCGCTGGCCTGACTGGCTTCGTCGGCACCGCTGGCGACCTCGTTGGCGACCTGGCCGATGTTGATGACGTTGCGGTTGATGTCCTCGGCCACCGCGCTCTGTTCTTCGGCTGCACTGGCGATCTGCGTGTTCATGTCGTTGATCACCGACACTGCCTGAGTGATGGACTCCAGTGAGTGAGCCGCCTGGTTGGCATGCTCCACGCTGTCGTCGGTCTTGCTCTGGCTCTGCTCCATCACCTTGACCACTTCGCGGGTGCCTTGCTGGAGTTGCTGGATCATGCTCTGGATTTCTTCGGTGGCCTGCTGGGTCTTTTGCGCGAGGTTGCGCACTTCGTCGGCGACCACGGCGAAGCCTCGGCCCTGTTCACCGGCGCGAGCGGCTTCGATGGCGGCATTGAGCGCCAGCAGGTTGGTCTGTTCGGCAATGCCGCGAATGGCAACGAGAATGGCGTTGATGTTCTCGCTGTCCTTGGCCAGGTTCTGCACCACTGCCACGGCTCGGCCGATCTCGCTGGCCAGCGCTGCGATGGCGGCGGAAGTTTCCTGCACCACCTGCTTGCCCTGATTGGCCGCGCGATCGGCATGGTTGGCGGCTTCGGCGGCATGGGTTGCGTTGCGTGCAACGTCCTGGGCGGTAGCGGTCATCTCATGCACCGCGGTGGCCACCAGCTCGATTTCCGCCAGTTGCTTCTGCACACCCTGGTTGGTGCGAATGGCGATGTCGGCGGTGTGTTCGGAAGAATCACTGACCTGCTGCACCGAGGTCACCACGGCAGCGATCATCGTCTGCAACTTGGTCAGGAAGGCATTGAACCCCTGGGCGATCTGACCCAGTTCGTCCTTGCGGTCGACTTGCAGGCGCACCGTGAGGTCACCGTCGCCCTTGGCGATGTCGTCGAGCATGCCAACCATCTGCCGCAATGGGCGGGCGATGCCGTAGCCAACGAACCAGATCACCAGCAGGCCCAGACCGGCGATCAGCAGGCCGACCAACGTCATGCCCAGGGTGTCGGCATCGCGCTGAGTGGCCAGGTCGTTCTGCAACTGGTGCAGCTCGGCCATTACCGCCTTGAGCGGCAGCACCAGCATCAACACCCAGCGTGTGTCGCTCTGGCCAATGTTGAAACTGAGGAACAGCTCGATATGGCTATGCTCGGGGTCGTCCTGAGCGTCGATGGAGTACCTCGGCTGGCCGGGCTGCAAATTACCGAGATTGCTCACCTCGTTGGCGTCGAGCAGGGTGGTGGCAGGCTCGCCGAGCTTGTCCGGGGCCTTGGTCGAGGCGACCAGCCGGCCATTGCTGGCGATCAGGGCCATCTCGCCCGCGCCCCCGTAGAGTTGGGCATCAGCCTTGACCAGCAACTCCTGGATGAAGTTGACCGCCAGGTCGGCACCGGCGATGCCGCGGAACTCGCCATTGACCAGAATCGGTGACGTGAAGGAGGCGAGCATGGTCATCTTGCCGCCGACATCGTAGGGGGCCGGGTCGATCACGCAGGGGCGTTTACGTTCTTTGGGGCAGAGGTAGTACTCGCCGGCGCGTACACCGGTAGGCAGCAGTTCCTCGCTTTCCGTCGAGCCGATGGCGTCGATGCCGAGGCTGCCGTCGGCATTGCGGTACCACCAGGGCAGGAAACGGCCAGTGCCGTCGTAGCCGTTTTCCTTGCTGCCGGCGTACATGTCGTCGCTCGCATCGAAGGCGTTCGGCTCCCAGCCCAGGTAACTGCCGAGCAGCTTGGGGTTCTGCGCCGTGGTTTCATGAACCAGGTTGGCCAGCTCCTCGCGGCTGATGCTGAGCAGTGGGCTGCCATTTCCGTCGCTCATGCCCAGCATGGCATTGATGCGTGCCAGGTCGGCGGTGATCTGCAGGGGCGCTTCCAGCTCGCGCTGGATTTCGCTGACCTGTGCCTGAGCCAGTGCAGACAGGCGTTGTTCGATGATCTGTTCGAGCAGCGCCTGGGTGCGTTGTTGCACCAGGGTCTGGGTTCGTCCGCTGGCGAACAGGGCGTAAAGCACCAGTGCCACGACCACCGCAAGTACGCTGGCGCCTGCAAGGAAAGCGACAGAAAACTGGATCGACTTGAACTTCATGAGATCTCCCGGGCACAAAGTGGCCTGTCATGGCTATCGGCAATGACAGGGCAAAACCTTAATGGGCTGGTGTAGATGAGCAGGCTGGTGTCGTATTCAGCAAAGATGGCGCTAGGCTATCGCGCAAGTGGCGCGGTTGCCCCTGTTACGGGGGCGGCCTAGCATAGTGCGTCCGATTCAAGGAGAAGGCTCGATGAGCAAGGTTCTTTATCTGAGTGGCCTGGCAGCAGCCCTGTTGCTGTCCGGCTGCCAGGCCGTCAACACCACCAGCGGTGGGGCGGTTGGCGTGGAGCGCAAACAGTACATGTTCAGCATGTTGTCAGCCGAACAAGTCAACCAGATGTATGCGCAATCCTATCAGCAGACGTTGAGCGAGGCGTCGAGCAAAGGCGTGCTGGACAAGAGCAGTGCCAATGCCAAGCGTTTGCAGACCATCGCCGCTCGCCTGATTCCTCAGGCTCCACGTTTTCGTCCGGATGCCGCCAACTGGCAATGGGAGGTCAACCTGATCAGGAGCCCGGAGCTCAATGCCAATTGCGGTCCAGGCGGCAAGATCATTTTCTACAGCGGCATCATCGAGCAGCTCAAGCTGACCGACGACGAGATCGCCGCGATCATGGGGCATGAGATGGCGCACGCGCTGCGTGAGCACAGCCGTGAAGCGATGTCCAAAGCCTATGGAATCGAGGTGGCCAAGCAGGGCGCCAGCGCGCTGCTCGGCCTGGGTGAGAGTGGTCTGGCGCTGGCCGACACGGTCGTGCAGTACAGTCTGACTCTGCCCAACAGTCGTGGTAACGAGAACGAGGCCGATCTGATCGGTCTGGAGTTGTCTGCCCGGGCGGGGTACGACCCGAATGCAGCCATCAGCCTGTGGCAGAAGATGGAAGCCGCAGGTGGCGGTGCGCCGCCCGAGTTCATGAGCACCCACCCGTCGTCCAGCAGCCGTATTGCTTCATTGCAGGCGGCTATTCCCAAGGTGATGCCGCTCTACGAGCAGGCCAGGGCCGGGCGTTAGCGCCTCGGCGGAACAAGGCGGCACGGCGTGAGTGATCACGGCGCGCCGCTGGTGCATCAGGGCAGGGCTTTTTCGGCGTAGGGGCGGGTCTGCAGGCCCAGTTGGGCACGGAAGCTTTCCATGTCGAACATGGTGCAGATTTCCTGGATTTCGTTGCCGGGTGTGAGCGTCCAGAACGCCATGGCGGAGATGCTCAGTACCTTGTCACTGGGTGGGTAACCCAGGGCAGGTTTCTGGATGGTGCCGATCAGTGTGCACCAGGTCACTACCTTGTAGCCTTCGGCTATGCACTCTTCGACCACTACCTGCAGATCCGGCATGGCATGGCGGATGTCCTGCACCATCTGGGTAAAACCGGCACTGCCGAGCGGGCGACCAATGAATGAGCTCTTGTAGAGAAAGTCCCGGCTGTGCAGTTGCTCGGCCAGAGCCAGGCGACCCTTGTTCCAGACCAGGTCTATGTGCTGACACACCACTTTCTTGCGATCGTCCAATGACATGCCACCCTCCCGACTGCGGACTGAACTGCGTGACGTGGCGCGCACTTTAGCAGTTGGCGGGAGGGGGCTGGGATTGGCCGAAATGCCGGGTGATTGACGTCAGTAGTGCGTCAGATGAATCCGCTCATTTTCATGGCCTGGTAGCCGGCATAGATCGCCAGCACGGCGAAGGCACAGGCTGCCAGGCGACGGATCAGGGTCAGGGGCAGGCGCTCTGCGGCGAAGTTGCCTGCCAGTACCACCGGGACGTTGGCCAGCAGCATGCCCAGCGTAGTGCCGATCACCACCAGGACGAAGTGCGGATACTGTGCGGCCAGCATCACCGTGGCGACCTGGGTCTTGTCGCCCATTTCGGCAAGGAAGAAGGCGATCAGGGTGGTGAGGAAGGGGCCGTATTTCTTCAGGCCCGATTCTTCGTCATCGTCCAGCTTGTCCGGAACCAGTGTCCAGACGGCGACCGCGACGAAGCTGGCAGCGAGAATCCAGCTCAGGGTCGCTGGTGAGAAGAAGCCGGCGACCCAGTTGCCGACAGCACCTGCTGCAAAGTGATTGGCCAGAGTGGCAACGACGATACCCCAGATGATCGGCCAGGGGCGGCGGAAGCGCGCAGCCAGGAGAAGAGCGAGCAGTTGGGTCTTGTCGCCGATTTCGGCGAGGGCAACGATGAAGGTGGGGACGAACAGGGATTCCAGCATCAGGTTTCCTAAAGGGGCGGGTCGACACGGCTTATGACACGAACGACCTTCCCGCCCCCGGGTGAGGTTGTACGTGTCATAGGTCTTGTCAAACCGCAGGCCTCTCTCGGGAGACCTTGGGTTGCATGCGCCATGCTCTGCGGAGCAAGTGTGTTGACGCATGCCTGGCGAGCAGGGCGCTCGCGGGAGACTACTCCCCTAGGACGGGCGCTATTGTGCCCAAGCACTTCGGTGGGAGCAACCCCATTTCAGCAGCGCGCACTGTAGATACGAAAACCATCGGCCTCGGCCAGCGTACGACAGGGCCCCAGATGACGTTCGATCAGCGGGAGGTACTTGAGGAAACTGTTGGCCACCAGACGCAGTTCGCCCCCTTTGGCAAGATGGCGTGCAGCCTGGGTCAGCAGGTTCTCGCTGGCCTGGTAGTCGGTATGCACACCCTGGTGGAAAGGTGGATTGCTGATGATCGCGGCCAGTCCTTGCGGTGCCGACTCGATCCCCGTGCCGGCGATCAGGTTGGCCGACAGGCCATTGCGAGCGAGAGTCAGGCGGCTGCTTTCCAGGGCGAAGGCATCGACATCCAGCAGGCTCAGCTCGCTCGCGGGATAACGCCTTTTCAGCGCTGCACCGAGCACGCCTGCGCCGCAGCCGAAGTCCAGCAGGTGGCCGCTCGGCAGACCATCGAGGTGTTCCAGCAGCAGCGCGCTGCCGCGATCCAGTCGGCCGTGGGCGAACACGCCAGGCAGTGTGACGATCTCCAAGGGGCCGTCGGTCAGCTGCAACGAGTAGGACTGTGCCAGGGCATGCAGATCGGGCACTGAAGGCGCCTGTTCCACCTCGACGCTCCAGAGCTGGCAATGTCGCGCGCTGTCGAGCTTGCGTGGTTTGCCATAGGCAGCCAGCTGTTTCGCTGCACGTTCGATACCGCCGCGCTTTTCACCTACCAGATACAACGGTTTGCCTGACAGGCGCGAAGCCAGGGCCTGCATCAGGTAGTCGGCCAGTTCGCGTGATTTGGGCAGAAACAGCACGGCTGCGCGGCAGTCTTCTTCAGGCATCCGCGTGTCGAACCGGCTGCGCCCGGGAAAGCGTGCCGCGAGCGACGTCTGGTCGCCCGCATGCCAGCTCCAGCCCTGCGCCTCTGGCAATGTGCCGAGCAGGTCGTCGGCCGGCAAACCTGCCAGCAGCAGCTTGCCGGCGAACAGCTCGGGCTGACGCAAGAGAACTTCGCTTCGCGGATCCATGGTGGCTCCTGCCTGAAAAAGCTGCGCAGCTTACCCGACGACTCGCAGCGGCGCACCGGCGAAGAAGCCGGCGGCATTCTCCACCACCTGGCCGACGATGCGCTGGCGGGCCTCCTGGCTACCCCAGGCACTGTGTGGCGTGACGATCAGGCGTGGAATGTCGGCGGCCAGCAGCGGGTTGCCGTCCTTCGGTGGCTCTTGCAGCAGCACGTCGGTAGCGGCGCCGCCCAGGTGTCCGCGACGCAGGGCATCGGCCAGGGCCTGCTCGTCGACCAGGCCGCCACGTGCGGTGTTGATCAGGAAGGCGCGTGGTTTCATCAACGCCAGTTCGGCAGCACCGATCAGGTTGCGTGTCTGCTCGTTGAGCGGGCAGTGCAGGGTCAGCGCATCGACCTGCGGCAGCAGGTCATGCAGGGCGATGCGATCGGCGCGAGGCGGGCGTCCCGGCAACTGGCCGAGCAGCACACGCATGCCGAAGGCTTCGGCCAGACGGGCGACGGCGCCACCCAGTTCGCCATGGCCGAGCAGGCCCAGGGTCTTGCCTTCGAGTTCGACGATGGGGTGATCGAGCAGGCAGAACTGATTGGCCTGCTGCCAGCGTCCGGCCGCGATGTCGCGCTGATAGTCGGGCAGGCGTGTGGCCAGCGCCAACAGCAGCATCAGGGTGTGCTGAGCCACGGACGGGGTGCCGTAGCCCTGGCAGTTGCAGACGCTAACGCCATGGGCGCTGGCAGCCTTCAGATCAATGTTGTTGGTGCCGGTGGCGGTCACCAGAACCAGCTTCAGGTCGGGGCAGGCCGCGAAGGTGGCGGCGTCCAGCGGTACCTTGTTGCTGATGGCGACCTCTGCGCCCTGCAGGCGTTCGGCGACCTGATCCGGACGCGTGTGTGCGTGCAGGGTCAGCTCGGCGAACGCCTGATGCAGTGGTTGCATGTCGAGGTCACCAAGGTCGAGAGAGGCGTGATCGAGGAACACGGCGCGTGGGCTATTGCTCATCAGCTGTACCTTTTCGCAGAGAGGGCGCAGGAGTAGATTGGCGAGCCTACCAGACCTTCAACGCCGATGCGGAGCCGCCATGTACTGGAGTGAATTCCTCACTGTTGCCCTGATCCATCTGCTGGCGGTAGCCAGCCCGGGGCCGGATTTCGCCATCGTCGTACGCGAGAGCGTGGCCTACGGGCGCCGCGCGGGACTGTTCACCGCCTTCGGCGTGGGTACCGGCATTCTGGTGCACGTGACCTATTCGCTGCTGGGTATCGGCCTGATCGTTTCGCAGTCGATCGTTCTGTTCAATGCGCTGAAATGGCTGGCAGCGGCCTATCTGCTGTATATCGGCATCAAGGCCCTGCGGGCGCGTCCGGCCGACCCGGCCAGTGCCGAGCTGAGCCTGGCGGCGGGTGAACGCAGCGGGCGTGGTGCTTTTGCCACCGGTTTCGTGACCAACGGCCTGAACCCCAAGGCGACGCTGTTCTTCCTCTCTCTGTTCACCGTGGTGATCGACCCGCACACGCCGGTGGCCGTGCAGGCCGGTTACGGTATCTACCTGGCACTGGCTACCGCGTTCTGGTTCTGCCTGGTGGCCTGGCTGTTCAGTCAGCAGCGTGTGCGCGCCGGTTTTGCCCGCCTGGGGCACTGGTTCGATCGGCTGATGGGCGCGGTGCTGGTGGGCATCGGCGTGAAGCTGGCGCTGAGCGAAATGCGCTGAACGAAAGAGCCCCGCGATTGCGGGGCTCTTTCTTGATGACGGGCTGGCCTACAGCAGTTCGATGGCGACCGCGGTGGCTTCGCCCCCGCCAATGCATAGCGAGGCGACGCCGCGCTTGCCGCCCTTTTTCTGCAGGGCATTGATCAGGGTGAGGATGATCCGCGAGCCGGTGGAGCCGACCGGGTGGCCCTGGGCACAGGCGCCGCCGAAAACGTTGACCCTGGCATGATCCAGACCGTGCTCGCGCATGGCCAGCATGGTGACCATGGCAAAGGCTTCGTTGATCTCGAACAGATCGATCTCGTCCTTGTTCCAGCCGGTCTTCTTCAGCAGGTTGCTCATCGCGCCGATCGGCGCCAGGGTGAATTCGCTCGGCTCCTGGCTCTGGGTGGCATGGGCCACGACCCTGGCCAGCGGCCTGAGGCCACGCCTGGCCGCTTCGTCGGCGGTCATCAGCAGCAGGGCACTGGCACCGTCGGAGATGGAGCTGGCATTGGCCGCGGTGATGGTGCCGTCCTTCCTGAAGGCGGGCCTGAGCGTGGGAATCTTGTCCAGGTTGGCGGTCAGCGGCTGCTCGTCATCCTTCACAATCACATCGCCCTTGCGCGACGTGACGGTGATCGGAACGATCTCGGCTGCCAGCGAGCCATCTTCTATTGCCGCCTGCGCACGACGCAGCGACTCGATGGCATAGGCGTCCATTTCCTCGCGGGTGATGCCGTGTTGGTCGGCCGTTTCCTGAGCGAAGGAGCCCATCAGGCGGCCCGTACGAGCGTCCTCCAGGCCATCGAGGAACATGTGATCCTTGATCTCGCCATGACCCATGCGCAGACCGGTACGAGCTTTCTCCAGCACGTATGGCGCGTTCGACATGCTTTCCATGCCGCCAGCGATCATGACCTGGTTGCTTCCTGCCTTCAGCGCGTCGAATGCCATCATCACGGCTTTCATGCCCGAGCCGCACAGCTTGTTGATGGTGGTGCAGCCGGTGGCGGATGGCAGACCGGCATTGAGCGCTGCCTGACGAGCCGGGCCCTGCCTGAGGCCGGCAGGCAATACGCAACCCATGATCACTTCCTGTACCTCGGTCGGCTCGATGCCGGCACGCCTGACCGCTTCGCGAATGGCGGCAGCGCCCAGGTCGACGGCTGCGACGCTGGCCAGGCTGCCCTGGAAACCGCCCATGGGAGTGCGGGCGCCGCTGACGATGACGATATCGGACATGGTGTTACCTCGAGTGAGAGCGTGGCTTTGTTCAGTCTGTTTCGAGACTGTATGAATGCATCGATTCTAACCTTTGACCAAAATATGAAATAGAGTCACACCGCAAATCATTCTTTGGGCTGATTTCGCTGTGCAGGCCCCCCTCTAGAGTCGCGGCATACCTATTCCTAGCGTGCTTCAAGGTGACTTCATGCTGCAGACCCGACTGATCCCTCCCGCTGACAATGCCCACGCCTATCCGCTGCTGATCAAGCGCCTGCTGCTGTCCGGCAGCCGCTACGAGAAGACCCGCGAAATCGTCTATCGCGACAAGCTGCGTTACAGCTACGCCACCTTCAACGAGCGTGTCGCGCGACTGGCCAACGTGCTCAGCGAGGCCGGGGTCAAGGCCGGCGACACCGTGGCGGTGATGGACTGGGACAGCCACCGCTATCTGGAGTGCATGTTCGCCATTCCCATGCTGGGTGCGGTGCTGCATACCATCAATATCCGTCTGTCGCCGGATCAGATCCTCTACACCATGAATCACGCCGAAGACCGTTTCGTGCTGGTCAATAGTGAGTTCGTGCCGCTTTACAACGGCATTGCCGGGCAACTGACCACTGTCGAGAAGACCCTGCTGCTGACCGATGGTGACGACAAGACTGCCGACTTGCCGGGTCTCGTCGGTGAGTACGAGCGTCTGTTGGCAGCCGCCAGCCCGCATTACACGTTTGCCGATTTCGACGAGAATTCGGTGGCCACCACTTTCTATACCACCGGTACCACCGGTAATCCCAAGGGCGTGTACTTCACCCATCGGCAACTGGTGCTGCACACACTGTCCATGGCCACCACCATGGGCGGCCTGGACAGCATTCGGCTGCTGGGCAACGACGATGTCTACATGCCCATCACGCCGATGTTCCATGTGCATGCCTGGGGTGTGCCCTATGTCGCCACCATGCTCGGGGTCAAGCAGGTATACCCCGGTCGCTACGAGCCGGACATGCTCTGTCGACTGATCAAGGAAGAGAAGGTCAACTTCTCCCATTGCGTCCCTACCATCCTGCAGATGGTGCTCAATGCGCCGGGTGCGCAGGATCATGACTTCGGCGGCATGAAGATGATCATCGGCGGCAGCGCGCTGAATCGTTCCCTGTACGAAGCGGCCAAGGCCCGTGGCATCCAGCTGACCGCCGCCTATGGCATGTCCGAGACCTGCCCGCTGATCTCCTGTGCCTACCTCAACGATGAACTGCGCGCGGGGAGCGAGGACGAGCGCACCACCTATCGGATCAAGGCCGGCATTCCCGTGCCGCTGGTGGAAGCCGCGATCATGGATGCCGACGGCAAATTGCTGCCGAGCGATGGTGAGTCGCAGGGCGAGCTGGTGCTGCGTGCGCCCTGGCTGACCCAGGGCTATTTCCGCGAGGCCGAGAAGGGCGAGGAGTTGTGGGCGCATGGCTGGCTGCACACGGGTGACGTGGCGACCATTGACGGCATGGGCTTCATCGAGATTCGTGACCGCATCAAGGACGTGATCAAGACCGGCGGCGAGTGGATTTCCTCGCTGGAGCTGGAGGATCTGATCAGCCGTCACCCGGTCGTGCGTGAAGTGGCGGTAGTGGGAGTGCCCGATCCGCAGTGGGGAGAGCGCCCGTTCGCATTGCTGGTGCTGCGAGAGGAGCGGGGGCTGGATGCCAAGGGGCTCAAGGAACACCTCAAGCCCTTCGTCGAGCAAGGCCATATCAACAAGTGGGCGATTCCCACGCAGATCGCTCTTGTTACCGAAATTCCCAAGACCAGTGTCGGCAAACTGGACAAGAAGCGCATTCGCATCGAAATCGCTCAATGGCAGGAGGCTGGTAGCGCCTTTCTCTCCACGCTGTGAGGTGCGGAGTGACTGAGCGGTGGAAGTGACTGCTCAGTCAAACAAGCGTTTGGCTTGCTAATTGCTGTTTCCCGTCCATGCTTGGCTAGGTGCAGGGCCTGAAACCTGCGAGCCAGAGTGGCCGGGGGCTGCAAATCACACTTTCGAGGGATCAAGCAGTACCACCCGCTGGCTATAGTCAATGCATCCATAACAAAAAACACATGGAGTAGCGTCGATGACAACAAAAACAACACCCTACTGGCGCCTGGCAAAACTGCCGCTGGCCGTCAGCCTCGCTTCCACCCTGGCCGCTCCGGCATTCGGCGTCACTTTCAACATCGGCGAGATCGAAGGGCAGTTCGACTCATCTTTGTCGGTGGGGGCGAGTTGGTCCACGTCAAAGGCCGATAAAAACCTGATCGGCAAGAATAATGGTGGTGATGGGCTGTCGCAGACGTCTGATGATGCTCACCTGAACTTCAAGCGCGGTGAGACCTTCTCGAAGATCTTCAAGGGTATCCATGACCTTGAATTGAAGTACAAGGACACCGGGGTGTTCGTTCGGGGCAAGTATTGGTATGACTTCGAGCTGAAAGACGAGAGCCGGCTGTTCAAGGACATCGACGACAGTAATCGCAAAGAGGGTGCCAAATCATCTGGCGCTGAAATTCTGGATGCCTTCGTCTACCACAATTACGCCATCGGTAATCAACCTGGCTCGGTTCGTCTGGGTAAACAGGTTGTCAGTTGGGGTGAAAGTACCTTTATCCAGAACAGTATCAATGCGATCAACCCGATTGATGCCGCTGCGTTTCGTCGTCCCGGCGCTGAAATCAAGGAAGGTCTGATTCCGGTCAACATGTTCTATGTCGCCCAGAGCCTGACCGATAACCTTTCCATGGAGGCGTTTTATCAACTGGAGTGGGATCAGACTGTTGTCGACAACTGCGGCACCTTCTTTGCTCAGGCTGATATCGTTGCGGATGGCTGTGATAACAACCTGGCTGTTCTGACAAACCCTGGGGCGGCTACGCTTGCAGTTCTCAATGCCAACTTCGCGGCGGTTCCCGGCTTCAGGCCAATAACGGGAACTAGCGAGGGTGTCATCGTACCCCGTAGCGGTGATCGAGACGCTCGTGACAGTGGTCAATTTGGCGTGGCATTCCGTTATCTGTTTGAACCGCTGGATACCGAGTTCGGTGCTTACTTCATCAACTACCATAGCCGGACGCCAATCTTCAGCGCGACGGCGGCACCGGCCAGTGTCTATACAGTTGCTCCGGGAGCTGGGGCAGCGGCGCCGCTTGTGATTGCAGCAAACTCGAATTATTTCATGGAGTATCCGGAAGATATCCGTCTTTACGGGTTGAGCTTCTCCACCACGCTGCCTACTGGTACTGCATGGTCGGGTGAACTGAGTTATCGGCCGAATGCTCCCGTTCAAATCAACTCTACAGACATCCTTTACGGCGGTGTAAAACTGCTGGGCGGTACATTTGCTAATGCCTCGCTGGCAAACGGTGCTCAGGGACAAGATCTTCACGGTTACAACCGTAAGGAAATTACTCAGTTCCAAACGACCTTCACTCACTTTTTTGATCAGGTCATGGGGGCTTCACGTCTGACTCTGGTTGGTGAGATTGGTGTTGTACACATCGGAGGCCTGGAGAGTAGTGACAAGGTTCGCTACGGTCGTGATCCCAGCTATGGCCCAGGGCCGTTGCCACCGACTCAGGTAGCTCCTGGCGTCTTCCGCAATACCTGCTCGCAAATTCTTAACGGTAACTCTGGCAAGAATGTCGACCGTTATTGTGAAGACGATGGTTTTGCCACCAGCACTTCCTGGGGGTATCGCGCCCGGGCCATTTGGGACTATCCGAACGCGATCGTTGGCGTGAACCTGCGCCCCAGCGTGTCCTGGTCGCATGATGTCAATGGCTACGGGCCGAATGGCCTGTTCACTGAAGGCGCCAAAGCCGTCAGCCTGGGCCTGGATGCCGATTACCAGAACACCTATACCGCCAGCCTGTCCTACACCAACTTCTTTGACGGCAAGTACAACACCTCGGTTGACCGTGACTTCGTCGCGCTCAGCTTCGGTATGAACTTCTAAGCGGTCGGGAATTTCGAGGAATCATGATGCAAATGAAAACAACAAAAAAACTGTGGCAAAGCGGCGTCCTGACCCTGTCTCTGCTGGCAACCGGCGTGATGGCGGCCGTGTCGCCTGACGAGGCGGCCAAGCTGGGCACGACCCTGACCCCGCTGGGTGCGGAAATGGCTGGCAACGCCGATGGTTCGATCCCGGCCTGGACGGGTGGTCTGCCGACCAACGCCGGTGCCGTCGATCCGCGTGGCTTCCTGGCCGACCCGTTCGCCAGCGAGCAGCCGCTATTCACCATCACCGCGCAGAACGTCGAGCAGTACAAGGACAAGCTGACCCCCGGCCAGCTGGCCATGTTCAAGCGCTATCCGGAAAGCTACAAGATGCCGGTCTTCCCGACCCACCGTTCGGCGACCGTGCCGGCGGCGGTGATCGCGGCGGCCAAGCAGAACGCCGTCAACACCAAGATGGTCGAAGGCGGTAACGGCCTGGAGAACTTCCAGACTGCCAACCCCTTCCCGATCCCGCAGAACGGTCTGGAAGCGATCTGGAACCACATCACCCGTTACCGCGGTGGCAGCGTGCGTCGTCTGGTGACCCAGGCGACCCCGCAGCCGAACGGTTCCTACTCGCTGGTCTACTTCCAGGACGAGTTCACCTTCCGTGATGCGCTGACCGACTTCGATCCGAGCAAGGAAAGCAACGTGCTGTTCTACTTCAAGCAGCGCGTGACCGCTCCGTCGCGTCTGGCCGGTAACGTGCTGCTGGTGCACGAGACCCTCAACCAGGTGAAGGAGCCGCGTCTGGCGTGGCTGTACAACGCCGGTCAGCGTCGTGTGCGTCGTGCTCCGCAGGTGTCCTATGACGGCCCGGGTACCGCCGCTGACGGTCTGCGTACCTCCGACAACTTCGACATGTACAACGGTGCGCCGGATCGTTACGACTGGAAGCTCGAAGGCAAGAAGGAAATCTACATTCCTTACAACGCCTACAAGCTGGACTCGCCGAGCCTGAAGTACTCCGACATCATCAAGGCCGGCCACATCAATCAGGATCTGACTCGTTACGAGCTGCACCGCGTCTGGCACGTGACCGCCACCCTGAAGTCTGGCGAGCGTCATATCTATGCCAAGCGTGACTTCTACATCGACGAGGATACCTGGCAAGCCGCTCTGATCGACCACTACGACGGTCGTGGCACCCTATGGCGCGTAGCCGAGGCGCATGCTCAGTACTACTACGACAAGCAAGTGCCGTGGTACACCGTTGAAACCCTGTACGACCTGCTGTCCGGTCGCTACCTGGCCCTGGGTATGAAGAACGAGGAGAAACAGGCCTACGACTTCAACTACAAGGCTGCTGGCAGCGACTACACCCCGGCCGCTCTGCGTCAGGCCGGCGTTCGCTGAAACGCTGTAGTGCAACACGAAGAAGCCGGCCTAGTGCCGGCTTCTTCGTTTCCCGGGTAGGGTGCGCTGTGCGCATCGGGAGTATTGACGCCTGACCGATTGGCATTGGCCCCGGCTTTTTCGTTACGGACTGTAGCCGAGGCTTCAAATGGCCATGGCAAGTCGATAGGCTGAGCCGGATCGTGCCCGCTGTTGCCTACAGAAGACTTCCAAGAATCGGCCGATGACAGACCTTTCTCGCTCGTCAGGTTTTCCCTACATGCCGGCTACGCCGGTCGAGGCGCGTTTCTATCGTCCGCCGCTACCGGCAGGGCATATGTCACGGCCTCGTTTGTGCGAGCGCCTCGAAGAGGGCTTGCAAGGTCGCCTGCTGCTGGTTTCCGCTCCGGCGGGGTTCGGTAAAAGCTCGTTGGCCATCGAATTCTGCGAGCGCCTGCCTGCTCACTGGCGCAGCCTGTGGCTGGGGCTCAGCGAGCGTGATCACGACCCGGGTCGTTTCCTCGAGCGCCTGCTACAGGGGTTGCAGCAGTTCTATCCGACCTTGGGGGAGGAGGCGCTCGGCCTGTTGAAGATGCGTCAGCGCCATCAACCCTTCGCGTTCGAACAATGGCTCGATGGTTTGCTTGATGAGTTGGCCGACGAACTGGATGATGGCCAGCCGCTGTTGCTGGTGCTGGATGACTACCATCTGGCCCAGGGGCCGGTGCTCGACCGCTGCTTGCAGTTCTTCCTCAACCACTTGCCACCCGGGGTGCTGCTGCTGGTGACCAGCCGCCAGCGACCAGACTGGCATCTGGCGCGCTTGCGCCTGTCACGCCAGTTGCTGGAGCTCAATGAGCAGGATCTGCGCCTGACCGCTGCCGAACTGGATGCCTTGCTGACGAGCCAGGGGGCTCACCTGGGGCAGCAGCAGGTGGCCGGTATCCTCCAGCGTAGCGAGGGCTGGGTCGCAGGGTTGCGCCTGTGGCTGCTGGCGGCAGAGGCGCATGAGGACGGCGCGGGGGAGGGGCTGGAACTGCATGGCGGGGAGGGCCTGATCCGCGAGTATCTGCTGGAGGAGGTCATCGAGCGTCAGCCTTCCGAGGTGCAGCAGTTCCTTTATGACACCGCCTGTCTGGAGCGCTTTTGCGCCGAGTTGTGCGACGCGGTACGCGACAGTCGTGACAGCGCTGCGATCATTCGGCAGTTGCAGGCCAACCAGGTGTTTCTGGTGCCGCTCGATGAGCACGGGCACTGGTTTCGCTATCACCACCTGTTTTCCGATCTGCTCAATGCCCGCCCGGACGATGGCATGAGTCGCTCACGCAGCAGCGCCCATCTGCGCGCATGCCGCTGGTTCACCGCGCAGGGAATGCTCGATGCCGCGATCGAGCAGGCATTGCTGGCCGGTCAGTCCGATGTCGCTGCCAGCCTGGTGCAGAACCTTTCCGAGGAGCAGATGCTGGCGGAGCAGAACATTGCCATGCTGCTGCGCTGGAAGGCCAACCTGCCGGATGATCTGCTGGTCAGCACGCCGCGGCTGATCATGCTCTATGGCTGGGCGTTGGCCCTGGCCTGCCAACTGGATGCGGCGCAGGAACTGCTCGATCGCCTGGAGCGTTTCCTGCCGGCGGCGGACGCCTCCGCCCAACGCAGTCTGCTTGCGCAGTGGCAGGCTCTGGACGGAGTCATCGCCCGTGGCCGTGGTGACGGTGCGCGTGCCGAGCAGCAGTGCAGCGAGGCATTGGGCGGTTTGCCGGCCGATCGTTACGGCCCGCATTTCATGTGCCTGTCGGCATTGGCCAATCTGGCCATGGCGCGGGGTGACCTGTGGCGTGCCCGCGGTCTGAACCGCGATGCGCTGGAGTTGGCTCAGCGCATCGAGAATCCCATGCTCGAAGCGCTGGCACATTACGAGCGGGCGCGAGTGCTGCAAGCTCGAGGTGAGGTGCTGCGTGCCTTGAGCGAGGTGCGCCAGGGGCTGGCACGGGTGCAGGGGCTGGCGCCGCAGCGCAGTTACTCGGTGCGTGCGCGCCTGACGCTGTTCGAAGGGTATCTGCTCAGCCTGCGTCTGCAACCGCAGGCGCCGGAGCGGCTGCGCGCGGGCATCAATGAGGCCAGGGCCTGTCGCGATGTCGGCGTGGTGGTGGGCTATTGCGTGCTGGCCAGCCTCGAGGGGCGTGACGGGCGTCCGGCCGAAGCCTTCGCCCTGCTCGGTGAGGCCGAGCGCCTGATGCATGTCTGGGATGTGCCGGCGATCTACTACCTGGCGATGATCACGCTGATCAAGTGCGAACTCTGGATGCGTCAGGGACAGATCGAACTGGCCGCCGCCTGGTTACCGCAACTGGACGAAACCTATGGTGCCCAGGGGCGCGCTCTGGCGCCCGAGCTGCATCCGCAACTGGCCTTGCATATCGACTTGCAGCAGGCTGCGCTGGAGCGGCAGCAGGGCCAGATCGACGCGGCCGAGCGGCGCCTGCGGGCGTTGCATCAGCGTGCTCAGGGGCAGGGTGGGCAACTGGTCGGCCTGATGGCCCAGGCACAACTGGCTCAATTGTTGCGCCAGACCGGTCGCGAGCGCGAGGCGCAGCAACAGCTCGATGCTTGTCTGGACGAGGCGGAAGGCGGTGCGCTGCTGCCCTTCATCGAATTGATTCACCACCAGCCGCAGTGGTTGCGTGAGCGTTTGCTGGCGCGCCCATCCTGCCAGGTGGGGGACGCACTGTTCGGCCATCTTCCGGTTGTCGGACAGCGCCCCGGCGCAGCGCCCACGGCGGAGCCGGAACCGCTGGCCGAGAAACTCAGCAGCCGCGAACTGGCGGTGCTGCAACTGATCGCTGGCGGCTGTTCCAACCAGGAAATCAGCGAGCGGCTGTTCATCTCCCTGCACACGGTCAAGACTCATGCCCGGCATATCAATAGCAAGCTTGGCGTCGAGCGGCGCACTCAGGCGGTTGCCCGTGCCAAGGCGCTCGGTCTACTGCGTTGAGGTCGGCAGTGACAGATCCAGTGGCGGGGCCTCGATCGCCGGCACCACTGGCTGCGCCAGCTTGGTTCGCACATCCTGGTGGATCATCTGCAGCACCGGCAGCAGGGCAGCCATGTCCTGGCCAACCTGGGGGTAGCGGTGCCCGGTGGAAAGCCCTTCGATACGCGTCAGCAACTGCGCCTGTACATCGGCGGGCAGGTGAACGAACAGTTCCGGCAGTTGCTGGCTCAGCTCGGCGCTGTACAGCAGCAGCTCGTCGCGGCCAAAGGCCTGGGTCAGTTCCAGGTAGTCGAGGGCACTGCTGCTGAGCATCGCGGCGGCGGCCTTGGTTTCCTGCAGACCTTGCAGGCGAACCGGATTGCTCTGCTCGCTCTGTGACAGCGTCATCCAGAATTCGGTGGTGAGGGTAAAAAGAATGGCCTGCTGGCGCAGCGAATGGCTCATCAGGCCAAGGGCTTCGGCAGCGTAGGGCTGCTGTTTGGCACGAAAGTCGAAATACAGCCGCATCAGCTCCTTTAGCTCGAACAGGACTTCACGTGCCTCGTTCTGCCGCAGTTCCAGCGGGGCGTAGATGTTCAGCTGCGGACGGAAATTGTCCGGCGATACCATGCGCTGGTAGATCGGCCCGGTGAACTCGCCGCTGCGTCGCGGCAGAGCATTGGCCTGTGAGCTGTCGACTTTCTCCAGCGCCTCGCGCAATTGCCGGTAATCGCCACTGCGCCACTGCTTGTGGATATCCGGAATGCGCTGGCCGAGATAGAACAGCTCGGCCGCACCCGCCGGCGGCAGCCAGACCAGCAAAAGGATGGCCAGCGGCCAGAACAGGCGACGTGCTAGGGTGAGCGACACGATGAATATCCGCGGCTAGAGGCGGCTCCAGAGTACTCAGCTCGGGGCCTCGCGTCACCCGCGCCTTGGTTGGGAGTGCAGCATGCACGAGTTGGCCGGACACGGTGCGATACAGGCGGTATTCGAAGACCTGGGCGGCTATGGCGCGCTCGCCTCGCAGCAGGGCACAACGGCCGAGGGGCCACTGGTCGGTCATCTGCAGCGCACCCATATCCAGCTGGCAGCCATCACGGTGTTCGCACGCAAGGGGCTGGAGCAGGCGACCGTGAACGACCTGCTGGAGGCGGCGCAGGTATCGCGGCGTACCTTCTACAAGTACTTCGCCAACAAGATGGAGGTACTCGAGGGCATCTACCAGACTTCGGTGTTACTGCTGCTCGCGCGTTTTCGCGAGATGCAGCAGGTCGCCGGAAGCCCGCAGGCCTGGCTGCGCGCCATGGTCGGGCGTTTTTTCGATTACCACCTGGCGGTCGGGCCGATCATCCGCCTGATGCAGGAGGAGGCGCTGCGTGCGCAATCTCCTCTGGCCGCCCATCGCCAACGGGCACATCAGGAGATGTTGCGATTGCTGGTCGAGCGCCTGGAGCCTGAGCTGGCACCGCGTGACCCTCTGGCCTACCAGGCGCTGATCTGGGCGCTCGAGGCGGCCTCCCTCGATCTGCTCGGGCGTAGCGCCAGCAGGGAGGAAATCGAAAGAGCCAAGGCCGTACTGGCCGATCTGCTGATCGCCTCGCTGTGCCCGCGTGCCTGAGTGCCTCGTGCGGCTGGATGAAGCGGGAACAGACCCAAGGTTGGGCGGTGTTCGGCCTGTCGTCGTGTTCTGATCGAGGGCACTCCAACAAGAATCGAGGTACCGCGCATGACCGCCAACAGTCTGTCCCTGCAACCGCCGCTGGCCGCCGGTTTTGCCCGCCTGGGCTTCGGTGCGCTACCACTGGAGCGTCTCAAGGGACGCTACGGCAATGCGGCCGAAGGCTCGCGCTATATCGAGCTCGACGGCTTCAACATCCACTATCGCGACGAGGGCAGCCGCGACAAACCGGCACTGGTGATGATTCACGGGGTGGTGGCCTCGTTGCACACCTGGGATGCCTGGGTACAGGCCTTCGCCGCTGACTACCGCATCATTCGCTTCGATGTGCCGGGCTTCGGCCTGACCGGTCCTGCGCGCGACGGTCAGTATTCCGCCGAGCGAATGATCCGCGTGCTCGGTCTGCTGCTCGATTACCTGCAGGTAGACAAGGCGGATATCGCCGGTAACTCGCTGGGTGGGTATATCGCCTGGAACTTTGCCCTGGCGCAGCCGCAGCGGGTCGGCAAGCTGGTGCTGATCGATCCGGCCGGTTACCACATGAGCAAGGTGCCCTGGATGATCGCCGCTGCGGCACTGCCCGGGGCCACCCTCGCCATGCCGATGTGGATGCCGCGTGCGCTGATCGCCCAGGGCATTCGCGAGGTCTATGGCGATCCGGGGCGGATCAGGCCGGGGGTGGTCGATCGTTACTACGACCTGTCGCGCAGGCCGGGGAATCGTCGCGGCATGATGGACATCTTCCGTATCCTCTTGCAGGTCAACAGGCAGGAACTGCATGCCACGCCGCAGCGTGTGGCGCAGATCAAGGCGCCGACCCTGCTCATGTGGGGCGAGCGTGATCGCTGGATTTCACCCCGGCACGTGCCGCTGTGGCAGCGAGATCTGCCGGGGATTCAGGTCAGGGTCTACCCGGGTGTCGGGCATATCCCCATGGAGGAGATTCCCGAACAGAGTGCAGCCGATGCCATGCGCTTCCTGAAGGGCTGACGTGAAGACGACGCAGCCCGGATGAACCGGGCTGCGTCGCAGGGTGCGCCGTGCGCACCAGGGGGATATCGATTCTTGGGAGAATGCTGAAACAGCCGTCATCACCCGCTGCGCTTGCCCTGTTCGGGCCGCACTGACGTGCGTTCAGCGCGAGCGCTGCCCCGCCGGGAAATCATCCAGAACCTGCGAACGTCCCGAGCTCCCGCCTTCGCGGGCGTGACGATGAATGACTTTCTCGGAACATCCCTGGCGCGCTGCCGTTCAGGCAGCGCTGGCCTGGGCCTGTGGCGCGCCGTCGAACTCTTCGCGAGTGGCGTAGAGCAGAGCCAGGTTGTCGTGCTCCCAGGGATGGAAGTCATCCTTGAAGAAGTCCAGATAGGTGCGGATCAGTGGGCGGAACACACCTTCCCTGCCCCACATCCAGCGAATGCCGTCGCGCCACACCCGCCAGTTCCACAGCAGGCCGTCGACCTTGAGCATGTGCACCAGACCGCGTGTGGTGTCGAGGACGAAGAAAAAGGTGCCCATGATCATTGCCCGGCGCAGCAGCTTGCGGCTGCCGCATACCTGGTTGTAGACATCGAAGGCCACCGCCTTGTGCTCGGTTTCCTCCAGCGCATGCCAGCGCCACAGACGTACCAGGGTCGGATGGGCGTCGGCCATGTACTGACGGTTCTTCAGCAGGCCGTCAGCCATGATCGCGGTGATGTGTTCCAGCGCGGCCGTTGCGGCCAGCTGGCGCTGTGGCGAGAACTTCTTCTGGGTATAGCGGATGCGCGCACGTGCCCGCTTTTCGATGCGTTCGACGTCGTAGCCCAGGTCGCGCAGGCGCTGACTGTACTCCAGGTGTTCACGGCTGTGGTGGCCTTCCTGGCCGATGAAGCCGCGAATCTGCTCCTTGAGGCGTGGGTCGTCGATACGGTCGCGGAACTGGCGCACCGAATCGATGAAAAAACGCTCGCCGTCGGGAAACAACACCGACATGGCATCGAACAAGTGGGTCTTGAAGGCGTCGCCGCCGTTCCAGTGGCGCGGCAACGGATTGGGCAGATCGAAATCCATGTGCCTGGGGCGAATCTGCAAACCTTCCGGTGTGGTGCTGGCCATGAGGGCTCCCTTGCGCTGTTTGACTGGCAGTCACTATGGGCCGGGTTCGCACGGGGGCACAGGTTCGTAACAGCCAAGGTGGCGGTCATATCCGGCCAATGCGATTTTCCAATGAAAAGTTGGGGTAGGAGGCAAGACGCCAACACCCATGTGCCGGGTTAAGGTTCGTGGTGAGGACGGTCATTTGCGGCCATCCGCTCAGAACGACGAGACCATGAAGCAATCCCTGAACTTCACTGCCGAACTGGTGCCGGTCGCCTATGCCGAGGCGTTGCTGGTGCTGGCCGAGGAGCTGGGACGCGAGCGTGGCGAGCTGTTCGCCCTGGCGCGGGTACGCCCCGAGATACTTGGCAGCCCCAACGGTCGTTTGTCCTTTCTCGATTTCCACCTACTGACCCAGGCCGCGCTGGCGCACTGCGCCGAGCCGGCGCTCGGGCTGGTGCTGGGGCAGAGGCTGAATGTCTCTACCCACGGCATCCTCGGCTATGCGGTGCTGTCCAGTGCCAACCTGGGCAAGGCATTGCAGTTCGCGTTGAGGTACTACCGCGTGCTTGGCCTGGCTTTCGAGCTGGAGCTGGTGGAGCAGGGGGAGGACATGGAGTTGCGTGCGGTCGAGTCCTTTCCCATGGGGCCGCAGTCGCGCTTCGCCGCCGAGGGGCTGCTGACCAGCATCCACACCATCGCCCGCTTTCTGCTCGGCGAGGCGTTGCAGGGGCTCGCCGTTGGTTTTGCCCATGCTGCCCCGGACTATGCCGAGCGCTATACCGAGGTCTTTGGCGTGGCGGCGCAGTTCGAGCAGCCGTACCATTGGCTGCGGCTGCCGCGGCAGTACCTGGATCGGCCCATGGCCCTGGCCAACCCGGCCACGGTGCAGATGTGCGAGCAGCAGTGCGAGGCACTGCTGGCCAGTCTGGATGTGCAGGATGGCCTGCTGACCCGCCTGCGTCGCCTGCTGCTGGCACGGCCGGGCGAGTTCCCCGATCTGGAGAGCGCCGCGAGCGCACTGCACACCAGTGGCCGCAGCCTGCGCCGGCACCTGGCGCAGATGGGCACCAGCTACCAGCAGGTGCTCGACGAGGTACGCAAGCGCCTGGCCCTGCAATACCTCGCCACCACGCATCTGCCGCTGTATGAAATCGCTCATTTGCTGGGCTTCAGTGATCCGTCCAACTTCCGCCGTGCATTCCGCAAGTGGACGGGTAAACTGCCAGGCGATTATCGAAACGAGGCCTCCTGATGAGTACCGCCGAACGCCCCGCCCTGATCCGCGAAACCTTCCCCGTCGGGCCTTTGCAGTGCAACTGCACCATCATTGGCGACCCGCTGACGAAAAAGGCCATCGTGGTCGATCCGGGCGGCAACCCTGACCTGATCATGGCGCGCCTTGAGGCGCACGGTCTGAAGGTGGTGAGCATCATCCACACCCATGCCCATCTCGATCATTTCCTTGCCTCGGGGCAGATGAAGGAGAAGACGGGCGCCACCCTGCATCTGCACAAGGAGGATCACTTCCTCTGGGACAATCTGGAGATGCAGTGCAGCATGTTCGGCGTGCCCTACACGCCCGTGCCGGCGCCTGATCGCTGGCTGGCCGATGATGAGGCGCTGGCCTGTGGTTGCGGCGTGGCGCTGCATACGCCTGGTCATACGCCGGGGTCGATGAGCTTCTGGTTCGAGGACGCCAAATTGCTGATCGCCGGTGACACCCTGTTCCGTCGAGGTATCGGCCGTACCGACCTGTGGGGCGGTGACTACGCCACCATCGAACGTTCGATCAGGCAGCGTCTGTACAAACTGGACGAGGATGCCACCGTGGTCACCGGTCACGGCCCCGATACCCGTCTGGGAGACGAGATGCGCGAGAACCCCTTTATTCGTGCGTGACAGGGCACTAATGGCGGGCCGAGGACTCAAAGAGCCATCACCCATCGTTCATGGAGATGCCTTCATGTTCCGCCTTTCCCTGATTGCCCTGTGCTCTTCTGCGCTGCTGCTGAGCGGCTGCGCCTCGCAGAATCCCTATGACCAGAGCGCGCCGAGCTCCAACCGTACCGCCACTTACGGCGGTATTGGCGCACTGGCCGGTGCTGCTGCTGGGGCGCTGATCAACCATGACAACCGTGGCAAGGGTGCGTTGATCGGTGCTGCCGTGGCCGGTGCGGCAGCGGCAGGCTACGGTTACTACGCCGACAGGCAGGAAGAGGAACTGCGCCGCAGCATGCAGGGCACGGGGGTCGAGGTACAGCGTCAGGGCGACGTGATCCAGCTGATCATGCCGGGCAACATCACCTTCGCCACCGATTCCGCACAGATCGCCAGCAGCTTCTATCAACCGCTGAACAACCTGGCCAACTCCTTCCGCCAGTACAACCAGAACAGCATCGAGGTCGTTGGGCATACCGACAGCACCGGCTCGCACAGTCACAACATGGGGCTGTCGCAGCGGCGCGCACAGAGTGTGGCCGATTACCTGCTGGCGCAAGGTGTCGATCCGAGTCGCGTGAGTACCCGTGGCATGGGGCCGGATCAGCCTGTTGCGAGCAACGCCACAGCCGAGGGGCGGGCACAGAACCGCCGTGTGGAGGTGACGCTGCGACCGCTGCCTGGCGTGCAGTGAGGCTGGTCGATCGGGCGGATCCGCTCTGCATCGCAGTCTGGCGACGCGTCGGCTGACAAGCTGGCGCGGAACTTCGGGGCACTCCGGGGGCTCGAAGTTTGCGGCATGTCTGCCCGATACCAGAAGAAATCCTAAGGAAGTCCTATGAAGACCAGGCGTAATCTGATCGCTGCAACTGCGGTCATGGCCATGCTGGCCGGCTGTACCACCAACCCCTACACCGGTGAGCAACAGGCCGGCAAGGCTGGTGTCTACGGCGGTGTTGGCGCTGTCACCGGTGCGGTGATCGGTGCTGCCACCTCGAGCAAGAAGGATCGCGCCAAGGGTGCCCTGATCGGTGCGGCCGTCGGTGGCGCTGCCGGTGGCGGTTACGGCTATTACGTCGATACCCAGGAAGCCAAGCTGCGTCAGACCCTGCAAGGCACCGGTGTGCAGGTTCAGCGCAATGGCGACGACCTGAAACTGATCATGCCGGGCAACATCACCTTCGGCAGTAACTCGGCGGATATCGCCAGCAGCTTCTATCCGACCCTCAATTCGCTGGTGCTGGTGTTCAAGGAGTTCAACAAGAACGGCGTTAACATCGTGGGGCACACCGATAGCACCGGCTCACAGGAGCTCAACCAGAGCCTGTCCCAGCGTCGCGCGCAGAGCGTGGCCAATTACCTGACTGCCAATGGCGTGCCGGGTCAGCGCATTTCCGCCTACGGTGCCGGCCCCAGCCAGCCGATCGCCAGCAACGCCAACGAAGCCGGGCGGGCCCAGAACCGTCGTGTCGAGATCAACCTGCGGCCGCTTTGAGCCTGTTTCGGCGTGATTGAAAGCCCCCGTTCTCGGGGGCTTTTCACAACCGCTTGTCGTGTCCCCTCTGGCAAAAGGCCAGCCTTGCAAAACCTGACTAGACTGCTTGCTGTGGTTCTGCGAAGTCCGCGTGCGGATGGCCCGTGTGCGTTGGTTCTGGATGACCGAGGGAGTGCAAATGGACGACAGAGCTGTCGAGCGGCCGCCCAGGCCCTGGATACCGCTACTGGTTGCTTCATCTCTGCTGTTCGCGCTGGGAGGTCTGATCTTCTGGCAGTGGAGCGTGCTTCAGGAGCGCGAGCGCGAAGACAATCAGCACCGTTTTCAGCTCGAGGCGCAGGATATTGGCCAGCGCGTCTTGACGCGCATGCAGGCCTACGAAATGGTTCTGCGAGGCGTGTCCGGGCTGATGACCGGCAGCGAACAGGTGTCTCCTGTGGAGTGGGAGCGCGCGCTGGACCAGTTGCAATTGCAGGATCGTTACCCTGGCATCCAGGCTGTCGCCTGGTCACGCTATCTGACCCCCGAGCAGTTGCCTGACTTCCGTGCCGAGGTTCTTGCGCAAGGACGCCTCGATTACCAGATATTCCCGACCGAAGAGCGCGAGCATTATCTGCCCATCGACTACGTCAGCCCCATGGATTGGCGTAACAGGCGAGTGCTGGGTTTCGACATGCTCAGTGAAGCGACCCGTCAGGACGCCATCGAGCGCAGTATCGAGAGCGGTGAAGCCAGCCTGAGCGGGCCGGTGGTGCTGCGCCAGGAGATCGATGTCAACGTGCAGCAGGGCGTGCTGCTGTTCCTTCCGGTCTTCCGTCCGGGGGTGCCGCTCAACACCGTCGAGCAGCGCCGCTCGGCCCTGCTGGGAGTGGTGCATGGAGCTTTTCGCAGCCATGACCTGATGGAGGGCATCCTCGGTTCCCAGACCCGCCGTTTCGATATCGTGCTGACGGATCTGAATGCGTCTGACACTGATCTGCTAAGGGGTGAAACCCACGCCAACGGCTGGACGCCGCATTTTCGTACTCACCTGGAGTTGCCGTTATACGGTCGGGTCTGGGGGCTCAATGTGATCGGCACCCTCGAGTACGAACGCGGCCTGGTCGATCGTACGAGTACCCTGGGCTTGTGGGCCGGCCTTGCTGCGACGCTGCTGCTGGCGCTTCTGGTTGGCGGTTATCTCTATCAGCGTGAGCGCAAGCTCCATTTCAGCGAAAGAGCTGCATCCGAGCTGCAGGAGCGCGAAGAGCGCTTTCGTTTGCTGGTCGAGCGGCTGCCTGTCGCTACCTTGCTGTGTGATGCCAAGGGACGTATCGAAATGGCCAACCGCAGTGCAGCCGAGCTGTTCGACTGCACGCTCAACGCCCTGTTGGGTGAGACCATATTGCGTGTGTTGCCCAGTATCGAGTCTCCGCAGGATTTGCTGGAGCAACTGAGCGAGAGCGACGAGCGCATCGTGCGAACGCTGCGTGGCGATTCGATCCCGGTGAGCATCAGCCTCAATCCGCTGCACGAGGGCAGCAATTATCTGATCAACCTGGTCGATCTGCGCGCACGCAAGGTGGCGGAGGAGCGTTTCCGCCTGGTGGTGGAGGCCTCGCCCAATGCCATCGTGCTGGTGGACGGCCTTGGCCGCATCGCCATGGTCAATCGCCAGACCGAGCTGCTGTTCGGCTATGAGCGGCAGACGCTGCTCGGCGAACCGGTGGAGATGCTTCTGCCGGCGCCACAGCGTGGCAGCCATGTGGCGTTGCGCCGTGGCTACCAGGCGATGCCCGAACAGCGCCGCATGGGCGGTAGTCGTGAACTCTTCGGCCTGCACCGCGAAGGCAAGATGATTCCGCTGGAAGTCGGTCTGTCGCCGATTCGCAGTGGTGATGAAAGCCTGGTGCAGGCGGTGATCATCGACATCAGCGAACGCAAGTCGGCCGAGCAGAAACTGCGTGAGCAGGCCGAGCAGTTGCTGTTGGCCAACCGCTACAAGTCAGAATTCCTCGCCAACATGTCCCATGAGTTGCGTACGCCGCTCAACAGTATCCTCATTCTCAGCGATCAACTGCGCCAGAACCTGGCAGGCAACCTCACCGAGAAGCAGACCAAGCATGCCGATATCGTGCATCGCGCGGGGAGCGACCTGCTGCAACTGATCAACGACGTGCTCGACCTGGCCAAGGTCGAGTCCGGGCGCATGCAGCTCAAGCTCGAGCCCATCAACGTGCAGGACGTGCTGGTTGAACTGGATGCCAGCTTGCGGCCAATGGCCGAGATCAAGGGCTTGCGTCTGCATACCCAGGTCGAGGCCGGAGTGCCGAGGGTTATCCACACTGACCGTGTGCGCCTGCACCAGATCTTGCGCAACCTGCTGTCCAACGCGCTGAAGTTCACCGACCAGGGTGAGGTGACGTTGAGTGTGAGCAGCCAGGGGCGCCAGGAAGATGACCGCGAGCTGCTGTGTTTCTCCGTCCGTGATACGGGTATCGGTATCGACCCGGCTCAGCACGAGCAGGTTTTCCAGGCCTTCCAGCAGATCGATGGCTCTACCAGCCGGCGTTTCGGCGGTACCGGACTGGGCCTGGCCATCACCCGCCAACTGGTGCTGGCGCTGGATGGCGACATCAAACTGCAAAGTGCGCCCGGACAGGGTTCTACCTTCATCGTGCGCCTGCCGGTGCAGACGTCGACGATCACCGCCGAAGCGCCTGTGGAGGGGCCGCAGCGAGCCGGCGACGGGCCGCCGCTTCTGATCATCGAGGACGACGCCAACTTCGCCGCAGTGATCGCCGAGGAAGCCCACGCCCATGGTTTTTCCAGCGTGCACTGCCGCACCGGCTTGCAGGCGCTGGGGGTGTTGCAGCAGGAGTCGTTCAACGCCGTGATCCTCGACATCCTGCTGCCGGATCTCAGTGGCTGGCAGCTGTTTCGCCGTTTGCGCGCACAGCCAAGCCATCGCTATACGCCGGTGCACATCATCTCGTGCGTGCCGCAGCCGGCAGGCTGGAACGACGATGGAACGCGTTACCTGGTCAAGCCCATTGGCCGCGATGAGCTGGAGCAGGTGTTCCTCGAGTTGCAGCATGGCGCGGCGCAGGAGCAGGCATTGCTGCTGGTCGAGGATGTCGAGGTGGAGCGTGAGCACTACCGCGAACAACTGGCCAGCCTGGGCTTCCAGGTGACGGCTTGTGCCAACGGCGACGAGGCGCGCATTGCCTATATGCAGGGGCAGTTCTGCGCTCTGGTGGTCGACCTCGATCTGCCGGATCAGGATGGTTTCGCCTTGCTCGACAGCCTGAACCAGATGCGCCCGCTGCAAGGCACGCGCATCGTGATCAATACCGGGGTGGACGTCAACCAGCAGACGTTGCAGCGCCTGCGTCGCTACAGCGCCGTGGTGGTGCGCAAGCATGGCGACGATACCGAGGCGCTCGGCCAGGCCGTACAGGGGTTCCTGGGGGATGTGCGCTCACCCGCGCCGGCGCATCCACGGGGCAACCCGCTGCTGGGGCGACGCATCCTGCTGGTGGACGATGATGTACGTAACGTCTACGCACTGACCGCCCTGCTCGATGAGGTGGGGTTGCGCGTCAGCTCGGCGAAGGATGGGGTCGAGGCCATTGCTGCTTATCAGCGTGACACCTTCGATCTGATCCTGATGGACATGGCCATGCCCAACATGGATGGCTACACCGCTACGCGTCTGCTCAAGCAGGAGCATGGTTGCGAGATTCCGATCATCGCCCTGACGGCCCATGCGATGAAGGGGGATCGCGAGAAATGCATCACCGCCGGCGCGGACGATTACATGGCCAAGCCAATCAAGCGTGACGAGTTGCTGGCGCTGCTGGAGCGTTGGTTGAGCATGCCGTCCGTGTCGTCCGGCAGCAATGATCTAACCTGATAACAGGAGTTACCGGTGCAAGGGCAAAAGGACAGGGGAGTGATTATGGCCCAGGCGCAGAGCAAGACCGTCGCCTTACCCGCCAAGCAGGTATTGCTGGTGGTGGATGACCGTGCCGAGAATCTTGAGGCCATGCAGGCGTTGCTCGAGGACGGTGAGTGGGAGCTGCGTTGCGCCAGCTCGGGTGAGGAGGCCTTGCGTTGCCTGCTGGAAGAGGATGTCGGCCTGGTGCTGCTGGACGTGCAGATGCCCGGTATGGACGGTTTTGAAGTTGCCCGCCTGATGCGTGGTAACCCGCGTACACGACTGACGCCGATCATCTTCGTTTCGGCCATCTCGCAGACCCATGACGCGGTACTTCGTGGCTACAGCACCGGCGCCGTCGATTTCGTCCTCAAACCCTTCGATCCCACGGTGCTGCGGCACAAGATTCAAAGCCTGCTGGAGCATGAGCACAATCGCTGTGAGTTGCAGCAGCTCTCGCAACAGCTCGAGCGGGCACGGGCCTTCAATGCCTCGGTACTGTCCAATGCTGCCGAAGGCATCATGGTGGTCGGCGAGGATGGCCGTATCCAGTTCGCCAATCCGGCCATGGCGCAGATGCTCGACGGTGATGTCGCCGACCTCGAAGGTGCCGAGCTGCTGTCTTTCCTGAAGGCCCCCGTGGTCGAGGATGGCTGGCAGCGTTCGGAGTTCTTCCTGCACTTCAAGCGTGAGGCCACCTATCGCGTGCATGAGGCCATGATGCGTACGCTCAAGGGCGGCTGCATACCCGTGGCGTTGTCCTGTTCACCGTTGCCACGCGTGCAGCGCGCCATGGTGGTCATCGCGCTGGACATGTCCGTGGTGCGCAACCTGCACGCCCAACTCGAATCGCAGGCGGTGACCGATTCGCTCACCGGTCTGCTCAATCGCCGTGGTTTTCACCAGGCGCTGGAGTCGTCGCTGGCGCGCATCGAGCGCAGTGGCCAGCGTGTCGCGGTGCTCTATCTGGATCTCGACGGCTTCAAGCGGATCAACGATTCGCTCGGCCATGATGTGGGTGATCAGCTGTTGCGCCGAGTGGGCGAGCAACTCAAGGCCTGTCTGCGTCCCTATGACAGCCTGGCGCGTATCGGCGGTGACGAATTCACGGCATTGCTGGACAACCTCGGCCATCCGGAGGATGCCGCCAAGGTGGCGGAGAAGCTGATCGAGCTGGTTTCGGTGAGGCATACCCTCGATGGTGTGGACTTCACCCTTGGCGCCAGCGTCGGCATCGCCTGTTTTCCCGAGTGCGGGCAGAGCGTCGAAGGGCTGCTGCGCTCGGCCGACATGGCGATGTACGAGGCCAAGCGCGCCGGACGCCAGCAATACCGTTTCTTCTCGCCGGAGATGAATGGCCGGGCGCGTTCGCGGCTGATGCTCGAGGAGAGCTTGCGCCACGCCATCGAGAACGATGACTTCGTGCTGGTCTATCAGCCCCAGTTTCAGCTGGGAACCGGGCGTCTGCGCGGGTTCGAGGCATTGCTGCGCTGGCAGCATCGGGTCGCCGGTACGGTGGCGCCCAACGTGTTCATTCCGCTGCTGGAGGAAACCCGGCTGATCAACCGCCTCGGGGAGTGGATCTTCCGCGAAGGCGCGCGGCAACTCGCCGCCTTCAAGCGTCAGTTCGGTGATGAGCTGGTGCTCAGCCTCAATGTCAGCCCGGTGCAGTTCGGCATGCCGCAGTTGGTCACGGAGCTGCAGCGTGCCCTGGAAGCTCATGGGCTCAAACCCAGCCAGCTGGAAGTGGAGGTCACCGAAAGTGCGCTCATGCAGGATCTGGAGCTGACCCAGGCGCAACTGCGCCATCTGCGGGAGCTTGGGGTGAAGATCGCCATCGACGATTTCGGTACCGGCTATTCGTCGCTGGCCTATCTGCGCCATTTCGAGCTGGACACGCTGAAGATCGATCGTCTGTTCATCGCCAACATGCTTGACTCACCACGCGACGCGGCGGTGGTCAGCACCATCATCGATCTGGGGCATCACCTGGGGCTGGAAGTCATCGCCGAGGGGGTCGAGACACGGGCGCAGCGTGACTGGCTGGTGCAACACCGCTGCAGCATCATGCAGGGTTTTCTGGTGGCGCCGGGGATCTCGGCCGATGCCGCGATGCAGGTGCCGGCACACCTGGAATGGGACAAGCTGCCACTGCCCGGGATCAAGCCGTAGGGATCGCCAGGCAGCGGCGAAAGAATCAGGTGCGCACGGCGCTCCCAACCGTAACCATGCTTCGCCAGGAACGTCGAGGTCGGCTCTTACGCGTTCCGGCCCAGCTCGGCCAGCTCCGCGTCCTTTTCTTCCCACAGACGGTTGACCCACTGCTGGAAGGCCAGGCGGTAGGTTTCGTCCTGGTCGTAGTTGCGGCTGATGAATTCGCGTGGAATCTCTACCTGCCTGAAGCGCACCTGCACCGCATCGAGACGGCCGCTGAGGACGTCCCAGAACCCCGGAATACCATGCGGGTAATGAATGGTGACGTTGACGATGGCGTGCAATTGTTCGCCCATGGCGTCGAGGACGAAGGCGATGCCGCCGGCCTTGGGCTTGAGCAGGTGTCTGAACGGGGAATTCTGCTGTGCATGCTTGGCTGGAGTCAGGCGGGTGCCTTCGAGGAAGTTGAACACCGCCACCGGGTTGGTCTTGTAGCGTTCACAGGCCTTGCGCGTGGTGGCCAGATCCTGGCCGCGCTTTTCCGGATACTTGGCCAGGTACTCCTTGCTGAAGCGCTTCATGAAGGGAAACTCCAGCGCCCACCAGCACAGGCCGATCACCGGCACCCAGATCAGCTCCTGCTTGAGGAAGAACTTCAGCAGCGGCATGCGCCGATTCAGCAGGTACTGCAACACGAGGATATCCACCCAGCTCTGGTGGTTGCTGGTGACCAGGTAGGAGTGACGGGTATCGAAGCGCTCCAGGCCTTTGACATCCCACTCGATCCGGCCGACCAGGCGCATCCAGAACTTGTTGACGCCAATCCAGCTCTCGGCGATGCCGTGCATGATGAAACGCAGTGCGCGCTGGATCGGCGCGAAAGGCAGCAGCAGTTTGAGCAGGGCGACGAAGAACAGTGGCCAGCACCAGAACAGGGTGTTCAGAGCCAGCAACAGGCTCGCGATCACGCCACGCAGTGGCGCGGGAAGAAAGTGCAGCATCGGGCGAACGCCTCCGTAAGCAGGCCGCACGCCCGGCGGGCAGCCTGAGAATGGGGGCTTTCTGTGTGCCCCGTATCGGTCGAAAGAGCTGCAGCGTTCCGTGCGGCGAGCAGGTTCGGTGCCAAGGTTAACGCTTGTGCACTGACCTGCAAGTGCCAGCTCTGACCGCAAGGTTTTCGTGGTTTGCAAGGTGCGCCCCGTGCGTCGGGAATCTGCAGCTGTCCCGGCATCAGTTGCGTGTGGCGCACCCGAATGTTCAATCCGGCAGGTCGGCCGCCTGGATCGCCGTCAGCGCGATGGTGAAGACGATGTCATCCACCAGTGCTCCACGTGACAGGTCGTTCACTGGCTTGCGCAGGCCCTGCAGCATCGGGCCGACGCTGATGCAGTCGGCGCTGCGCTGTACCGCCTTGTAGGTGGTATTGCCGGTGTTCAGGTCGGGGAACACGAACACCGTGGCGCGGCCGGCCACCGGACTGTTCGGCGCCTTCTGCCGGCCGACGCTCTCGATGGCGGCCGCGTCGTACTGCAATGGGCCGTCGAGCAGCAGGTCGGGGCGCCTCTCGCGGGCCAGGCGGGTTGCGCTACGCACCTTTTCCACTTCTTCGCCGCTGCCGGAGTCGCCGGTGGAGTAGCTGAGCATGGCCACGCGAGGGGGGATGCCGAAGGCTTGCGCCGATTTGGCGCTTTGCAGGGCGATCTCCGCCAGTTGCTCGGCATTCGGATCAGGGTTTACCGCGCAGTCGCCATAGACCAGTACCTGATCCGGCAGGAGCATGAAGAACACCGACGACACCAGGTTGTAGCCGGGAGCGGTCTTGATCAGTTGCAGCGCCGGGCGGATGGTGTTGGCGGTGGTGTGAATGGCGCCGGACACCAGGCCGTCCACCTCGTCCAGTGCCAGCATCATGGTGCCGAGGACCACAGTGTCTTCGAGCTGGGCTTCGGCCATCGGTGCGTTGAGTCCCTTGCCCTTGCGCAGCTCGACCATCGGTTCGACATAACGGCCACGGATCAGATCCGGGTCGAGAATTTCCAGGCCTTCAGGCAGCTCGATGCCTTGCGAACGAGCCACGGCCTGTACCTCTTCCGGTTTGGCCAGCAGTACGCAACGGGCAATGCCGCGTGCCTGGCAGATGGCGGCTGCCTGCACGGTACGCGGTTCGGCACCTTCGGGCAGGACGATGCGCTTGGCGGCGGCCTTGGCGCGCTGCACCAACTGGTAGCGGAAGGCCGGCGGCGACAGGCGCAACTCGCGCGGGGTGCCGCAGCGTGCGCTCAGCCAGTCGTGGTCGATGTGACCGGCGACGAAGTCGGAGACCTTCTGCGCACGCTCGCGGTCGTCCAGCGGGATTTCCTTGTTCAGGCGGTTGAGGTTGGTGGCGGTGTCGTACGAACCGGTGCCCACCGTCATCACCGGCAGGCCGCTGGCCAGGGCGCCCTGACACAGTTCCATGATGCGTGGGTCGGGCACGAAATCGCTGCACAGCAGCAAGCCGGCCAGCGGCACGCCATTCATCGCCGCCAGGCTGGCGGAGAGGATGATGTCGTCGCGGTCGCCCGGTGTGACCACCAGGGTGCCGGGCTTGAGCAGTTGCACGCTGTTGGCCACGGCGCGGGCGCACAGCACGATCTTCATCATGCGCCGCTGCTCGTAGTCGCCGGCATTGAGGATGCGGGCACCGAGCAGCTCGGCGATGTCCTTGGTGCGCGGCGCGTTCAGTTCGTCACGCCAGGGAATGCAGCCAAGCAGACGGAAATCGTCGGTCTTGAGCAGTGGCGAGAGCTCCAGCAGGCGCTCGGTGAAGGCTTCGATACCGTCGTCGCTGCGTACCTTGTTGAGGATCACACCGAGTACTTTGGGGTCTTTCGGCCCGCCGAACTGCTGGGCCTGGATCTCGATGCGATCCGACAGTTCGGTGAGGTTCTCGTCTTCCGGGGCGCTGACCAGAATCACGTCGGCATCCAGGCTCTTGGCCAGGTGGAAATTGACCCGCGCCGCATAGCTGGCGTGGCGGGTGGGCACCATGCCCTCGACGATCACCACGTCCTTGTCGGTGGCCGCCTGGTGGTAAAGGCTGATGATCTCTTCGAGCAGCTCATCGAGATGGCCATCACCGAGCATGCGCTCGACATGGCTCAATGGCAGTGGCTTGGGCGAGTTCAGGCCATGGGTACGGGCAATCAGTTCGCTGGAGCGTTCCGGGCCGAGGTCGCCAGCATGCGGCTGGGCAATGGGCTTGAAGAACCCGACCTTCAGACCACTGCGTTCGAGTGCGCCGACCAGGCCCAGGCTGATGGAGGTAAGACCGACACCGAAACCGGTGGGGGCGATGAAGAAGGTATGCATGTAAGCCTCAGTCGAGCAAAGCGAGGGTATCGAGCGCGATCTGGCGCTCCTCGTTGGTTGGCACCACCAGAACCCGCGGGTGGCCGTCTGCATGGATGGTACCGGCGACACCGCGTACGCAGCGGGCGTTGGCCTGGGGATCGAGTTTCAGGCCGAGCAGGCCCAGGTGATCGAGCGTCCTGCTGCGGATCAGTGCGGAGTTTTCGCCGATGCCGCCGGTGAAGATCAGGCCGTCCAGGCGGTGCAGCGCACAGCTCATGGCGGCCAGCGACTTGGCCAGGCGATAGCAGAACACCTCGATGGCCAGCGTGGCGCCGACATGGCCCTGTTCACGGGCCTGCTCCAGGGTGCGCATGTCGTTGGACAGGCCGGAAAGTCCCAGCAGACCGCTGTCCTTGTTGAGCATGGCGTCCACCTGATCCAGGCTCCAGCCCAGTGCGCGGGCCAGGTGGCTGTGCAGGTTGGGGTCGACATCACCGCTGCGCGTGCCCATCACCAGGCCTTCCAGTGGTGTCAGGCCCATGCTGGTATCGCGGCTGTAGCCGTTCTCGATGGCGCAGGTGGAGCAGCCGTTGCCCAGGTGGGCCACGAGCCAGCTGCTGCTCTCGACCGCCAGTTCGCTCATCTGTGCGGCTTTCTGACTGACGTAGCGGTGGCTGGTGCCGTGGAAACCATAGCGGCGCACGCCATGCTCACGGTACAGCGCCTCCGGCACGGCATAGCGATAGGCATGCTCCGGCAGGCTCTGGTGGAAGGCGGTATCGAAGACGGCAACCTGGGTCATGCTGGGGAACAGCCTCATGGCCGCCTCGATGCCCAGCAGGTTGGCCGGATTGTGCAGCGGTGCCAGCGGCGCGACCTGACGGATCGCCAGCAGGCTGGCATCGTCCAGGCGACAGGCTCCGGAGAAGTGTTCGCCACCATGCACCACCCGGTGGCCGATGCCGTGCAGTTCGCCGCCCGCCACGCGCTGGACGATGGGCAGCAGGTGAGACAGTGCCAGGCGATGATCGGCGCCAGCGATCACCAGGCTCTCCCTGTGTTCGCCCTGCTGCCAGTGCAGCACCGCTTCGGGAGTGCCCAGACGCTCGGCCAGGCCGCTCAGGGGGAATGGTTCCCGGGCCTCGTTGACCAAGGCGAACTTGATCGACGAGCTGCCGCAGTTGATCACCAGAATGTTGCGTGCAGACATTTAAGCTTCCTTGAAATCATCGTTCGTCTTTCCCTGGGCACACCAGCCACAGGGAAAGGGATCGCCCAGGCGTGCCTGGCGCTGCGCCGGATCGAGTATCCAGGAGCGATTCTGCCAGGGTGGGCGATGGCGTACATGCTGAGTATGACCACAAGACAAGACTGCCACCCAGTCGCCATGCTCGTCCTGACGAAAATCAAGCAGGCGTGAAAGAGGGAACCGTGGCCGTTTGTCCGGGCTCGGGTCGCATTCAATGGCAGCCTTGGTTAAACTCGACCGTTCATCATTCTTTTGCAAAAGGTCTCACCCATGCTGATCGCCGCCAACAAGGCCGTCTCCATCGACTATACCCTGACCAACGATGCCGGTGAGGTGATCGACAGCTCGGCTGGCGGCGCTCCGCTGGTCTATCTGCATGGTGCAGGCAACATCATCGTCGGCCTGGAAAAGGCCCTGGTCGGCAAGCAGGCCGGCGATGAAGTGGACGTTTCCGTCGAACCTGAAGAGGCCTACGGCGAGTACAGCGCCGAACTGGTCGCCACCCTGAGCCGTGCCATGTTCGAAGGCGTCGACACGCTGGAAGTGGGCATGCAGTTCCACGCCTCCGGCCCGGACGGCAGCATGCAGATCGTCACCATCCGTGACATCGATGGCGACGACGTGACCGTCGACGGCAACCACCCGCTGGCCGGCCAGCGTCTGAACTTCAAGGTCAAGGTGGTGAGCGTGCGCGACGCCAGCCAGGAAGAAGTGGCTCACGGTCATATCCATGGCGAGGGCGGTCATCACCACTGAGTGGTATCGAGCGTCTGGCGGAAGACGTTCAGGCGACTTGCGGTCGTCCCTGTTGTCCGAACCGCTGCTAAGCTCAAACTTGCGATCAAGGCGCCCCAGGGCGCCTTTTTCATGCATGCCGGCCACTTGCTGAAGTGGTGGCGTTATCCGAGTCAGGGGCCTTGCGCCCTGCTGCACTGAATTCGCCGAGGAAGTTCGTCATGAGTGCCTTTCACGATCTCAATCTGCGTGCGCTGGACGGCCAGGAACTGCCGTTGGCGCCCTACAAGGGCCAGGTGGTTCTGGTGGTCAACGTCGCGTCCAGGTGCGGCCTGACGCCTCAGTACGCCGGGCTGGAAAAGCTCTATCAGCAGTACAGGGGCAGCGGTTTCACCGTGCTGGGTTTGCCCTGCAACCAGTTCGCCGGGCAGGAGCCGGGCAGTGAAGACGAGATTCGCGAATTCTGCAGCCTCAACTACGGAGTGACCTTTCCGCTCGGCAGCAAGATGGAAGTCAACGGGCCTGGGCGCCATCCGCTGTATCGCCTGCTGGCCGGAGAAGGTGCCGAGTTTCCTGGCGACATCACCTGGAACTTCGAAAAGTTCCTGGTTGGTCAGGACGGCCGCGTGCTGGCGCGTTTCTCGCCGCGAACCACGCCGGACGATCCGGCGCTGATCCAGGCCATCGAGAAAGCGCTCGGCCTTTGAACTGCGGCGCCTGCGGTCTGAATCCGGGCTGCAGGCGTGGCTGATCGGCCAAATCCACGGGCATTTCCTCACGCCCCCTTGTTCCCGTGGGCGCCCGGCTGCTTAATCGGGCGACGTGCCGAGGAGTGCGCCCATGACCCTCTTTCCCAACGAGCAGACGCCTGCCATGGCCTCACCGGCCGAGTTGCGTGCGCTGATCGAAAGTCGTCGCGCGGTGCGCCGCTTCACCCCTGAAGCGGTGCCGGAGGCGGTGATTCGCGATTGCCTGGAGTTGGCCGTGCTGGCGCCGAACTCCTGCAACCTGCAGCCCTGGAGCTTTCAGGTGATTCGCCATCCGGCGCTGCTGGCGAAGCTGCATCCCGTGTGCATGAACCAGAACGCCGCCCGTGCACCGCTGATCATCGCCGTGCTGGCGCGCCCCGATAGCTGGCGGCAGGCCTGCCGAAACGTCATCGAGTACTGGCCGGAGCCCGAGGTGCCGGCACGTATCCGCAGCTTCTATGACAAGACCGCGCCGTTTCAGTACAACCAGGGGCCAATGGGGCTGCTCGGTTTGCTCAAGCGCCAACTGGTGCGCCTGGTGGGCCTGCGCAAGCCGTTGATGCGTACGCCCAACAGCAGGGCCGACATGCGCCTGTGGGCGGTGAAGTCCACGGCGCTGGCGGCCGAGAATCTCATGCTGGCGTTCCAGAGCCACGGCTACGCGACCTGTCCGATGGAAGGTTTCGACGAAGTGCGTCTGCGCCGCGTGCTGGACATACCGCGTCAGGCCATTCCCATCATGCTGCTGGCAGTGGGGCGTCAGGGTGAGAAGGGCGTCTACAACCCCCGTCTGCGCTTCCCGCTGGAGCAGCAGGTCACCTGGCTGTAGCCACGCTTGACCTGGATCAAATCGCCACGTCTTGAATACGGCGTAATCGTCCTTATCTAGTCTTCATCTCGGCGGGTGTCGTTATTCGGGGTTCCTTTCCCGGCCCGCTCTTCTGGAGGAAGGACATTTATGCGTATCGATCGTTTGACCAGCAAGCTGCAACTTGCACTCTCCGACGCCCAATCCCTGGCGGTGGGTATGGATCACGCCGCTATCGAGCCCTTGCACCTGATGCAGGCGCTGCTGGAGCAACAGGGCGGCTCGATCAAGCCGCTGCTGATGCAGGTCGGCTTCGACATCAACAGCCTGCGCCAGGGCCTGACCCGCGAACTGGATCAACTGGGCAAGCTGCAGAACCCCACCGGCGACATCAACCTGTCGCAGGATCTGGCGCGTCTGCTCAACCAGGCCGACCGCCTGGCGCAGCAGAAGGGTGACCAGTTCATTTCCAGCGAGCTGGTGCTGCTCGCCGCCATGGACGAGAACACCCGACTGGGCAAGCTGCTGCTCGGCCAGGGCGTGTCGAAGAAGGCGCTGGAGAACGCCATCGCCAACCTGCGTGGCGGCCAGGCGGTCAATGACCCCAACGTCGAGGAGTCGCGTCAGGCGCTGGACAAGTACACCGTCGACCTGACCAAGCGCGCCGAGGACGGCAAGCTCGACCCGGTGATCGGCCGTGATGACGAGATTCGTCGCACCATCCAGGTGCTGCAACGCCGCACCAAGAACAACCCGGTACTGATCGGTGAGCCCGGTGTCGGCAAGACCGCCATCGCCGAGGGCCTTGCCCAGCGCATCATCAATGGTGAAGTGCCCGATGGTCTGAAGGACAAGCGCCTGCTGTCGCTGGACATGGGCGCGCTGATCGCGGGTGCCAAGTTCCGCGGCGAGTTCGAGGAGCGCCTGAAGGCCGTGCTAAACGAACTGAGCAAGCAGGAAGGCCGCATCATCCTGTTCATCGACGAGCTGCACACCATGGTCGGCGCCGGCAAGGCCGAGGGCGCGATGGACGCCGGCAACATGCTCAAGCCGGCTCTGGCTCGTGGCGAGCTGCACTGCGTTGGCGCCACCACGCTGGATGAGTACCGCCAGTTCATCGAGAAGGATGCCGCGCTGGAGCGCCGCTTCCAGAAGGTGCTGGTGGACGAGCCGAGCGAGGAAGACACCATCGCGATCCTGCGTGGCCTGAAAGAGCGCTACGAAGTACACCATGGGGTGACCATCACCGACGGCGCGATCATCGCAGCGGCCAAGCTGTCGCATCGCTACATCACCGATCGCCAGCTGCCGGACAAGGCCATCGACCTGATCGACGAGGCCGCCAGCCGCATCCGCATGGAGATCGACTCCAAGCCGGAGGAGCTGGATCGCCTGGATCGTCGCCTGATCCAGCTGAAGATCGAGCGCGAGGCGCTGAAGAAGGAAGACGACGAGGCGACCAGGAAGCGTCTGCTCAAGCTGGAAGAAGACATCGCCAAGCTGGAGAAGGAATACGCCGACCTGGAGGAAATCTGGAAGTCGGAGAAGGCCGAGGTACAAGGTTCGGCGCAGATCCAGCAGAAGATCGAACAGGCCAGGACCGAACTCGAGGCCGCACGACGCAAGGGCGATCTCAACCGTATGGCCGAGCTGCAGTACGGTGTGATTCCGGATCTGGAGCGCAGCCTGCAGATGGTCGACCAACATGGCAAGAGCGAGAACCAGCTGCTGCGCAACAAGGTCACCGACGAGGAAATCGCCGAGGTGGTGTCCAAGTGGACCGGTATCCCGGTGAGCAAGATGCTCGAAGGCGAGCGCGAGAAGCTGCTGAAGATGGAAGGTCTGCTGCACCAGCGCGTGATTGGTCAGGACGAAGCGGTGGTTGCCGTGTCCAACGCCGTGCGCCGCTCGCGCGCCGGTCTGGCCGATCCCAACCGACCGAGCGGCTCGTTCCTCTTCCTCGGCCCGACCGGGGTGGGCAAGACCGAGTTGTGCAAGGCGCTGGCCGAGTTCCTTTTCGATACCGAGGAAGCGCTGGTGCGCATCGACATGTCCGAGTTCATGGAGAAGCACAGCGTCGCTCGCCTGATCGGTGCGCCGCCCGGTTACGTCGGTTACGAGGAGGGCGGTTATCTGACCGAGGCGGTGCGTCGCAAGCCGTATTCGGTGGTGTTGATGGATGAGGTCGAGAAGGCTCACCCGGATGTCTTCAACGTGTTGCTGCAGGTGCTGGAGGACGGCCGTCTGACCGACAGCCATGGCCGCACCGTGGACTTCAAGAACACGGTGATCGTGATGACTTCCAACCTCGGTTCGGCGCAGATCCAGGATCTGGTCGGCGACAGGGAAGCGCAGCATGCGGCGGTGATGGATGCGGTGAGCAGCCATTTCCGTCCCGAGTTCATCAACCGTATCGACGAGGTGGTGGTGTTCGAGCCGCTGGCTCGCGAGCAGATCGCCGGCATCGCCGAGATCCAGCTAAAACGCCTGCGTGGCCGCCTGGCCGAGCGTGAGCTGAGTCTGGAGCTGACACCGGAGGCCCTCGACAAGCTGATCGCTGTGGGTTACGACCCGGTGTATGGCGCTCGCCCGCTCAAGCGTGCGATCCAGCGCTGGATCGAAAACCCGCTGGCGCAGCGCATCCTGGCTGGCGACTTCGCGCCGGGTGCACAGGTCAAGGCCAAGGTGGAAGACGAAGAGATCGTCTTCGCCTGATCCTTTTTTGAAAAGCGAAGGCCCGCCATCTGGCGGGCCTTTCCGTAGCCGGATGCAGTCCGGCCTGCCTCTCTCTTCCCTGACGCATGCAACCCGTAGGAGCGGCTTCAGCCGCGAAGGCTGTGATCTACGGTCATCCGCTGCATGCGAGCGACGCTGTTGCTCAGTGCTCCTGGCCGCAGCAACCGCCCCAATGCTTCTTCTTCGACGTATGGCCGATGCCGGGATTGAAGGTGTTGGTCGGATCAAGTTCGCGATAGAAACCGGCCAGCGCCGGTTTGGCCACGTACAGATGGCCGACGTTGTGCTCGGCCGGGTACTCGGCGCGGCGCTTGTCCAGCAGTTTCCACATGGCATGCTCCATGGCGAGCGGATCATTACCCTTCCTGACGATGTAGTCCTGGTGGAACACATGGCAGAAGAAGTGCCCGTAGTAGAGCTTGTGGATGATCTGCTCTTCCATTTCCGCCGGTAGCGTCTCGACCCAGTCGCGGTCGTTGCGGCGCAGGGCGATGTCCAGCGCAAGGATGTCTTCGACCCTGCTGCGATGCGCTTCGCGGTAGCGGATCGCGGCGCCGGCGATGGCGAAGCGATGCAGGAAGGCCTTGCGCCCCTCCTCGGCATCGCACTCGAAGTAGGCGCCGCTGCTGCTGTGCGCGAAGTATTCGCTCAGGAAGCTGCGGGTCTGCTCCAGGGTGTCGTTGGAGACACGCACCAGCAGGTGGTGTTCGTAGCGGTCGCGGTACTCGCGCATGCGTGTCGGCAGGTGGCTGGGCAGCAGGTTCATCAGCGCCTGGATCACCGTGTCGGTCACGCCACGCAGGCCGAAACGCTCGAAAAAGCCGTCGACTCGGCTCTTCATGGCGAAGGCGGCCGGTACCTTGGCGGTGCCGAACCTGTCGATCACCAGGAAGGTGTCCTTGCCGTATTTTTCGCCGATGTCGAAGGCGGTGCGATGGATGTATTCGCCGGCAATCGGCAGGCGCGGCAACCTGGCCAGCAGGTGGCGGCGCACTTCGGTCAGATCGTGCGGATCGTTGCTGCCGATGTAGAACACCGTGCTTGGCTCTTTCGGGAAGGTGTCCAGGCGCACGGCGAACAGGCACAGTTTGCCGGCCGAGCCAGAGGCTTCGAACAGGCGCGACGGATCGGCATTGAAACGCGCCGGGGTGTCGGCATCGACATCACGCACATGCTCGCCATAGCGCGCATCGGAAGCCTTGGCGCTTGCCTCGTTGTGCACCTGCTCAGGCGTGTACTCGCCATTTTGCAGGCGAGTGAGGATTTCCTCGGGGCTGTCGCCCAGGTCGATGCCCAGGTGATTGACCAACTCCAGTGAGCCGTCATCCTTGACCTGTGCATACAGCGCCAGTTCGGTATAGGCCGGTCCACGGCGCACCAGTGCGCCGCCGGAGTTGTTGCAGATGCCGCCGAGTACCGAGGCGCCGATGCAGGACGAGCCGATCACCGAGTGCGGTTCGCGGTTCAGCGGGGCCAGCGCCTGTTCCAGGCGGTCGAGGGTGGCGCCAGGCAGGCACACGACCTGCTCGCCGGCATTGATCAACTGCACCCCGGTGATGCGCAGCGTGCTGATCAATACGATCTCACGGTCGTAGTCGGCCCCATCGGGGGTGGAGCCGCCGGTCAGTCCGGTATTGGCCGCCTGCATGATGACGATCCGGTCGGCCGCCACGGCCGCCTGCAGAATGCGCCATTGCTCCAGCAGCGAGCCAGGGCGAACCACCGCCAGAACATTGCCCTCACCTGTACGGTGGCCCTTGCGGAAGCGGCGCGTGGATTGCTCGTCGGTGAGCACATGGGAACTGCCGACTATCTGGCGCATCTGCGCCAGCAGGGCATCGCGAGTGACGATGGCTTGGCCTGCAGCAGTCATGGGATCAACGCTCCCTGACCAGCAGTTCCGGGGTGATCTCGGCGATCGACCTGGCACCGGTGAGCACCATGGCTACGCGCATCTCCTTCTCGATCAGATCCAGCAGGTTGCTCACGCCAGCACCGCCTGCTGCGGCCAGGGCATAAATGAAGGCGCGACCGAGCAGTACGGTGTCGGCGCCGAGTGCGAGCATGCGTACTACGTCCAGGCCGGTGCGGATGCCGGAGTCGGCGAGGATCTTCAGTTCACCCTTCACCGCGTCGGCAATGGCCGGCAGGGCACGAGCGCTGGACAAGACACCGTCGAGCTGACGACCGCCGTGGTTGGAGACGATGATGCCGTCCGCGCCGAAACTCACGGCGTCGCGTGCGTCCTCCGGATCGAGGATGCCCTTGATCACCATCGGGCCATCCCAGAAATCGCGAATCCACTCCAGATCCTTCCAGGAAATCGATGGATCGAAGTTGGCGCCCAGCCAGCCGATGTAGTCGGCCAGGCCTGTCGGGTTGCCCCGGTAGGCGGAGATGTTGCCCAGATCGTGAGGTTTGCCCAGCAGCCCGACATCCCAGGCCCATTGCGGGTGGGTCATGGCCTGCAACATGCGGCGCAATGGCGCGTTCGGGCCGCTCATGCCCGAGTGAGCGTCGCGGTAGCGAGCGCCGGGAACGGGCATGTCCACGGTGAACACCAGGGTGGTGCAACCAGCGGCCTTGGCACGCTCCAGGGCGTTCTTCATGAAGCCGCGATCTTTCAGCACATAGAGCTGGAACCACATCGGCCGGTCGATGGCCGGGGCGACTTCCTCGATGGGGCAGACCGAGACCGTGGACAGGGTAAAGGGAATGCCCTTGGCAGCCGCAGCCTTGGCTGCCTGCACTTCGCCACGGCGGGCGAACATGCCGGTCAGGCCGACTGGCGCCAGCGCAACCGGCATGGACAACTTCTCGCCGAAGAGCTCGGTTTCCAGGTTCAGATCGGACATGTTCTTCAGCACGCGCTGGCGCAGGGCGATGTCCGAAAGGTCGGCAACGTTGCGACGCAGGGTGTGCTCGGCGTAGGCCCCGCCGTCGATGTAGTGGAACAGGAAGGGCGGCAGCTTGCGCTGGGCTGCGGCTCGATAGTCGGTGGAGGCAGAAATGATCATGGGCTCATCCTGTTGCTTAAAAGGGGAAGCGTAGCCTGACGGCAGACGCCCCGGCATGGCCGGGGCGCGTTCGAGGTGCTGTGATCAGCGTGCTACCAGCGGGTCGCTGACGCCCAGCACGTAGATTGCCAGCATCGCGATGATGCCGGTGAACAGCACGTAATAGAGCGTGGGCCAGATGGTCTTGCGCAGCGTGCTGCCTTCGCGGCCGAGCAGGCCGACGGTTGCCGATGCAGCCACCACGTTGTGGATCGCCACCATGTTGCCGGCAGCAGCACCTACGGCCTGTACCGCGACTATCAGTGCGCTGGAGATGCCCAGACTGCTGGCGACACCGAACTGGAACTGGCTGAACATCATGTTGCTGACGGTGTTCGAACCGGCGATGAAGGCCCCCAGTGCACCGATGCTTGGTGCCAGCAACGGGTAGATCCCCCCCACGCTGTCGGCTACCCAGCGGGCCATGAGAATCGGCATGCTCGCCAGCTCGGCGCCATTGACCCCGGAGTTGATCAGGATACGCACCATCGGCACGGTGAACAGCAGCACGAAGCCGGCGCTGAGCAGAACGCTGGACGACTCCTTCACGGCCTTGCCCAGGTCACGAGCCTTCATGCCATGCAGGAAGAAGGTGATCAGCACCACGGCGATCAGGATTCCACCCGGCAGGTACAGTGGCTGGAAGTTGGCACTGACGCCGGCTTCGCCCATCAGGTCAGGGAAATTCACCACGACCGCTTTCAGCGCGTTACCGATCTCCGGGAAGACGCGGCTGACGACCAGCAGAGCACCGACCAGTACGTAGGGCAGCCATGCACGCAGGGCGCTCATCGGCTTGGCGGTGAGCTCGTCCAGCTTCATCTCGACGGTGCCCAGCCACTCGCTGGGCCACTGGTCGGCCGGAGCGAAGTCCCAGGTCTGCTTCGGAACCAGGAAGCCTGCGCGAGCCGCGGTTGTAACGATGGCCAGGCCGATCAGGCCGCCGAGCAGCGATGGGAATTCCGGGCCGAGGAATACGCCGGTCAATACGTAAGGAACGACGAAGGCGAGGCCGGCGAAGATCGCGAAGGGCAGAACTTCCAGGCCGGCCTTCCAGCTTTTCTCCTGGCCGAAGAAACGGGTCAGCATCATGGCCATGATGGTCGGCATCACGATCCCGACGGTGGCATGGATGATCGCGACTTCGGTGGTGATCAGTTGCAGGAACTGCGCCCAGGACGAACCTTGTTCGACCAGGTGCTGGCCGATGGTGGCGGTATCCAGGCCGGTGTTGATACCGACGATGATGGGCGTGCCGACTGCGCCGAATGAGACCGGTGTGCTCTGTACCAGCATGCCCAGCAGCACGGCCGCCATCGCCGGGAAACCCAGAGCGACCAGCAGCGGGGCGGCGATGGCTGCCGGAGTGCCGAAGCCCGAGGCCCCTTCGATGAAGCAGCCGAACAGCCAGGCGATGATGATGGCCTGGATGCGGCGGTCAGGGGTGATGGTGGCGAAGCCGGCACGAATCGCGGTGATACCACCGGAGTGCTTGAGGGTGTTCAGCAGCAGGATCGCGCCGAAGATGATCCACAGCAGACCAAGGGTGATCAGCAAGCCTTGCAGGGTAGACGCCAGTACGCGATTGAGCGTCATGTCCCAGGCGAACAGGCCGACAGCGGCTGTGACCAGGTAAACCACGGGCATGGCGTGCTTGGCCGGCCAGCGCAGGCCGATCAGCAGGATTGCAGCCAGCAGGATCGGCGAGAACGCCAGCAGGGCAAGAATTCCGTTGGACATGGGGTTACTCCACACGAACGCGCGGTCTGCGCAGCAGGGATGAGGCGTGATCGAACAGGTGAGCAGCACGATGGGCTGTCATGGCATGACCTCGAGGGTTGTTGTTCTTGTTGGTTAAATTGGTAAGACCAATTTACAAAACAGCGGGCTCAGGTTAAAAGTTGTCCAAATCCCTGTCAAATCGAGGGCATAAGACTTTGGTCGTAAGGCGCTGGCTTGTCCGCTACGGGGCGGCGCTATAGGCTTGCGCGACAGGGCTTGGCAGCCTGGTCAAAGCATTGGAGAAACGCGGGATGGAAGTAGGGCAGGTGCGGCAGCGGCGTCTATCGGACGACATCGTCGCGCAACTGGAAACCATGATCCTCGAGGGTACGCTGCGTGCCGGCGAGCGACTGCCCGCCGAGCGTGTTCTGGCCGAACAGTTCGGTGTCTCGCGTCCTTCGCTGCGCGAGGCGATCCAGAAACTGGTGGCCAAAGGGCTGCTGGTCAGTCGCCAGGGTGGTGGCAACTACGTTGCCGAATCCCTGGGTTCCACCTTCAGTGATCCGCTGCTGCACCTGCTGGAGAACAAGGAGGATGCGCAGCGCGACCTGCTGGAGTTTCGTCATACGCTGGAGGGCTCCTGCGCCTACTATGCGGCCAGACGCGCGACCGATATCGATCGCCAGCGTCTGACCGAGGCCTTCGACGCACTGCAGGATTGCTACGCACGAGCAGGCAAGGTGACGCGCGCCGAGGAGGGCGCGGCGGATGCGCGTTTCCATCTGGCGATTGCCGAGGCCAGCCACAACGCCGTGCTGCTGCACACCATCCGCGGCCTGTTCGACCTGCTCAAGCGCAACGTGGTGACCAACATCGGCGGCATGTACGCCCAGCGTTCGGAAACTCGTGACATGCTGATCGCCCAGCATCGGGCACTGTACGAAGCGATCATCGAAGGGCGAGCCGACGACGCGCGCGACCTGTCGAACCGACACATCGATTACGTCCAGGAAGTGCTCTCCGAGGTGCAACTGGAGGCTCAGCGCGTAGCGCGTGCGCAGCGCCGGCTGGGGTTGTAGGACGCACTCGCGAAGCGGCACGCCGTCGGGATTCGTGCTGCTCCGAACAATGGCGGACTGTCCGCTTCGCTACGAATGGCTGGCGTCCCGGTTTGCCCCGCATCCGTCCTGCGTCCGGACTTTTCAGTCGTCCTTGCCCTTGCTGCGCATGGCGCGCTGTACTTCGCGGTCGGCGTCGCGTTCCTTCTCGACATGGCGCTTGTCGAAATCCTTCTTGCCCTTGGCCAGGGCAATCTCGCACTTGATCAGATGCTGTTTCCAGTACAGCGACAGCGCCACGCAGGTGTAGCCCTTCTGCTGTACCGCGCCGAACAGCTTGTCCAGTTCGCGCTTGTTCAACAGCAGCTTGCGCGTGCGGGTGGGGTCGGCGATGACGTGGGTGCTGGCGGTTTTCAACGGGGTGATGTGTGCCCCCATCAACCAGGCCTCGTCGTCCTTGAGCAGCACGTAGCTGTCTACCAGTTGTGCCTTGCCGGCACGCAGACTCTTCACTTCCCAGCCGGACAGCACCAGGCCGGCCTCGAACTTGTGTTCGATGAAATAGTCATGGAGCGCCTTCTTGTTCAGCGCGATGGTGCCTTGAGGGTGTTTCTTTTGCTTAGCCATAGGGCGCGCATTATAGGGAGTCACTGGCGCCTGCGCCATGGGGCGTGCTTGAGCCTCATGCCCATATCCCTGACAATGCGCGATCTTTCCTGCGCAGTGCCGGTTCGCCATGGGCCGATACCTCGATGAGCGCACGCTGTACCCGTGGCGGAGCTGACGTGGCATGACTACCCGTATTCAACGTTCGGCACTGTTGCCCTATCCGGCGCAGGCGCTTTTCGATCTGGTCAACGATGTGGCCAGCTACCCGCAGTTTTTGCCCTGGTGCTCGGCCAGTCAGGTGCTGGAGGTCAGTGAGACGCACATGGTGGCCAGCCTGGAAGTGGCCAAGGGCAGCCTCAGCCAGCGTTTCGTCACCCGCAATACCCTGCTGCCCGGGCAGCGCATCGAGATGAACCTGCAGGAAGGGCCGTTCAGCCGTCTGCATGGGGTCTGGGAATTCAAGGCGCTGGGCGACAAGGCCTGCAAGATCACTCTGGATCTGAGCTTCGACTATGCCGGGCCGCTGGTGCGCGCAACCCTCGGCCCGCTGTTCAATCAGGCGACCAACACCATGGTCGATGCCTTCTGCCAGCGAGCCAAGCAGCTGTATGGATAAGAGCGCCCTCAGTATCGAGGTGGTCTATGCCCTGCCAGGTGAGCAGAAGCTGCTGCGTCTGTCCGTGCCGGTCGGCACCACGGTGCGCGAAGCCGCTCTCGCCTCCGGTATGCAACAGCATTTTCCCGGTCTCGATCTGCAGCAGGCGTCGCTGGGGATCTTCGGCAAGGCCGTAGCCAGGCCGGAGGAGCGTGTATTGCAGGAGGGCGAGCGAGTGGAAATCTATCGTCCGCTGGTTGCCGACCCCAAGGAGGTGCGCAAGCTGCGTGCGGCGCGCGCCAAGGCACGGGCCGAGGGCGACCAGCAGGCTTAGTGCACCTGGTGGGAAACGTTCCCGCTGAAATGAAAAAAGCCCGGAGCGAACTCCGGGCTTTTTCATGTCCGCATGTTACTGCGGATCGGTATCCAGCGGTTCCGGCGTAGGGACGGGGACGGTTTCCACCTGATCCACTTCGCGCTGAATCTGCTCCAGCAACGAGCCCGGGGCGGGCGGGGTGTCGCTCTGTTGCTGCGGCTGGGCCTGTGGCGTGGTAACGCCGCTGTCTTCGCCCAGGATCGCCTGATCACGGCTGACGCCCGGCATGAAGTCGCCTGCCAGGCCGACCAGCTGGTCGTTGCCGTCGAACACCAGACTTACACGCTCCTGCAGGCGTTGCGTGCCGCCAGGCTGCATGCTGTACAGATAGTCCCAGCGGTTGGCATGGAAGGTGTCGGTAATCAGCGGGTTCCCCATGATAAACCGCACTTGGCGTCGGGTCATTCCAGGGCGCAGCTGGTCTATCATGTCCTGCGTCACGACATTGCCCTGTTGAATGTCGATCTTGTAAACCCCGGGGAATGAACAACCGGCGAGTGCGAAGAGCCCGGTCAGCGACAGGCTGGTCAGCAAGAGCTTGGTTTTTTGCATCGGAGGGTGACTTCCACTATCTTGGGCAACTTGAACCCCGGATCATACCCGCATTAAGGGAAGCTGCGAAGCGGCTCCATCGAGAAAGCAGACCATGGTTGAAAATAGCGAACTCCGCAAAGCTGGACTGAAAGTGACTCTGCCACGGGTCAAAATCCTGCAGATGCTCGATAACGCCGAGCATCGCCACATGAGCGCAGAGGATGTCTACAAGTCGCTGATGGAGGCGGGCGAGGACGTGGGCCTGGCCACCGTATACCGCGTGCTGACTCAGTTCGAGGCCGCAGGCCTGGTGGTTCGCCACAATTTCGACGGTGGTCATGCGGTATTCGAACTGGCTGACAGCGGCCACCACGACCACATGGTCTGCGTCGATACCGGTGAGGTCATCGAGTTCTTCGATTCCGAGATCGAGAAGCGCCAGAAGGAAATCGTCAAAGAGCACGGTTTCGAGCTGGTCGACCACAATCTGGTGTTGTACGTACGCAAGAAGAGCTGAGTTTCGGCTCCGACGAAAAAGGCGACCCTCGGGTCGCCTTTTTGCGTCTGGCGTATGGGCGCGTAGTACGCACCGAGTCAGGCGTCACCGATGAGGCGAGCCGTGTTATTGGTCGCTCATGCTTGCGCCGTCGTGACCATCTTGCGGGCATGCGCGAGCGACTCCTCGGTCAGGTCGACACCGCCGAGCATGCGGGCGATCTCCTCGACGCGGCCCTGTTCGTCCAGCTTGCTCACTGCTGTGGAGGTCGCATCGCTGCCGCGGCGCTTGTGCACGAACAGATGCTGGTGACCCTGCGCGGCCACCTGCGGCAGGTGCGTCACGCACAGCACCTGGCCGCGCTCGCCAAGGCGTCGCAACAGTTGGCCGACCACTTCGGCGGTGGGGCCGCCGATGCCGACGTCCACTTCGTCGAACACCAGGGTGGGTACCCTTGAGGTCTGCGCGGTGATCACCTGAATCGCCAGGCTGATGCGCGACAGTTCACCGCCGGAAGCGACCTTGGCCAGCGGGCGCAGGGGTTGGCCCGGGTTGGCGCTGACCAGAAACTCCACCGTCTCCAGACCGCTGGCTTGCGGTTCGGTGCTCTCCATGCCCTGCAACTGGACGCTGAAGCGTCCGCCAGGCATGCCGAGGGTCTGCATTTCCTTTTCCACGATCCTGGCCAGACGTTCGGCGGCCTTGCCGCGCAGAGCACTCAGCTCCGCGGCTTTTTCCTGATAGTGACGTGCATAGGCGGCCAGTTCTTCGGCCAGGCGTTCACTGGCCTGGTCGTCGGCGTTCAGGCCTTCGAGCTCCTCGAACAGTCGTTGTTGCAGGTTGGCCAGTTCGCCTGGCTGGATGCGATGTTTGCGGGCGAGGGTATAGATGCTGTCCAGACGCTCCTCGAGATACTGCTGGCGCTCGGGGTCGGCGTCGAAGTGGTCGAGGAAGCGGTTGAGTTCACCGACGGCTTCTTCCACCTGGATTTGCGCGCTGGCCAGCAGGTTGCTGGCCTCGCCGAGGGCGCCACCCTGGCTGCCGAAGCTGCCCAGGCGATTGAGGCTGGAGGTCAGGGCCGACAGCACATTGCCGGCATCGCTCTCGCTGCACAGGTCGAGCACCTGACGGCAGGCTCCGAGCAGGGCTTCGGCATTGCTCAAGGCCTTGTGCTCCTGCTCCAGCTGTTCCAGTTCGTTTTCGCCGAGGGCCAGGTTTTCCAGCTCTTCCAGCTGATAGCTCAGCAACTGGTGGCGGGCGCGCTGTTCGTCACCGATGCTGGAAATACGCTCCAGCTCGTTGCGGGTCTGTTTCCAGCGTTGGGCTGCCAATTGCACCTGGCGCGCCAGTTCCTGGCTGCCGGCATATTCGTCGAGCAGACGGCGGTGGGTGTCGGTTTTCAGCAGCGACTGGTGCTCGTGCTGGCTGTGAATGTCGATGAGCAGCTCGCCGAGTGCCTTCAGGTCGCTCTGCGGGCAGGGCGTACCGTTGATATAGCCACGCGAGCGGCCTTCGGCGGTGATGACGCGACGCAGGATGCAGGGGCCGTCGCTGTCCAGATCACGTTCGGCCAGCCAGGTGCGCGCTTCGGGAATCTCTTTCAGATCGAAGCTGGCGAGCAGATCCGCCTTGTCCGCCCCCGGGCGCACCACACCGCTGTCGGCCCGGTCACCCAGGCACAGGCCCAGCGCATCGAGCATGATCGACTTGCCGGCACCGGTTTCGCCGCTGATGGCGCTCATGCCGCTATCGAGCTCGAGATCCAGATGATCGACGATGGCGTAGTTGTGAATGGACAGGTGCACCAGCATGGCGAACGCTCCCGAATGTAGGTCTGGTTATTTATACAGTGTTTTTTCTTTCTCTGGCAATCCTCCCTATCGCCCCTTGAAAGCTGTGGAATTGGCTCCATATAGGCGGCAGGTGCGCGAGCCGGAGTCGCGCAAGTTTTTCGAGAGGAGAAAGGCATGGCTGACGAACAGACCCTGGATACGCAGAATCCCGAAACGCAGGCGGCAGAGGCTGCAACATCGGGCGACGACCTGGCTGCTCGCGTGCATACGCTGGAAGAGCAACTGGCAACTGCGCAGGATCAGTCGCTGCGCATGGCTGCCGACCTGCAGAACGTGCGCCGTCGCGCCGAGCAGGATGTGGAAAAGGCGCACAAGTTCGCGCTGGAAAAATTCGCCGGCGACCTGCTGCCGGTGATCGACAGTCTGGAGCGTGGCCTGGAGCTGTCCAGCCCCGACGACGAGGCCATCAAGGCCGTGCGTGAAGGCATGCAGCTGACCCTCAAGCTGTTCCACGACACCCTGGCCCGCTACAACCTGGAGGCCATCGATCCGCACGGCGCGCCGTTCAACCCCGAGCATCATCAGGCCATGGCGATGGAAGAGAGCGTTCACGCCGAGCCGAATTCGGTGCTCAAGGTGTTCCAGAAGGGCTACCTGCTCAATGGTCGCCTGCTGCGTCCGGCCATGGTCGTGGTCAGCAAGGCTCCGACCACGCCGCCGCCGAGTATCGACGAGCAGGCTTGAAATCTGCGGTAACGACCCCATTTTCAAGTCAAGCGTTTTAGTGCTACCGGCGCCTGTGAAACGAGGCGACGGAAAAATCAGAGTTTCGGGAGAACATTCATGGGCAAAATCATCGGTATCGACCTGGGGACTACCAACTCCTGCGTCTCCATTCTGGAAAACGGCAACGTCAAGGTGATCGAGAACGCCGAAGGCGCTCGCACCACGCCGTCCATCATCGCCTACGCCAACGACGGTGAAATCCTCGTCGGCCAGTCGGCCAAGCGCCAGGCAGTGACCAACCCGCACAACACCCTGTACGCGGTGAAGCGTCTGATCGGTCGCCGTTTCGACGAAGAAGTCGTACAGAAAGACATTCAGATGGTGCCGTACAAGATCGCCAAGGCTGACAACGGTGACGCCTGGGTCGAAGTCAACGGCCAGAAGATGGCGCCGCCGCAGATCAGCGCCGAAGTGCTGAAGAAGATGAAGAAGACCGCCGAGGATTACCTGGGCGAGCCTGTGACCGAGGCGGTGATCACCGTTCCGGCCTACTTCAACGACAGTCAGCGTCAGGCCACCAAGGACGCAGGCCGTATCGCCGGTCTGGACGTCAAGCGCATCATCAACGAGCCGACCGCGGCTGCGCTGGCTTACGGCATGGACAAGGCCAAGGGCGACCACACCGTGATCGTCTACGACCTGGGTGGCGGTACCTTCGACGTGTCGGTGATCGAGATCGCCGAAGTCGATGGCGAGCACCAGTTCGAAGTGCTGGCCACCAACGGTGACACCTTCCTCGGTGGTGAAGACTTCGACATTCGCCTGATCGACTACCTCGTCGACGAGTTCAAGAAAGAAACCGGCATGAACCTCAAGGGCGACCCTCTGGCCATGCAGCGCCTGAAGGAAGCCGCCGAGAAGGCCAAGATCGAGCTGTCCTCCAGCCAGCAGACCGATGTCAACCTGCCGTACATCACCGCAGATGCCACCGGTCCCAAGCACCTGAACGTGAAGATCTCCCGTTCCAAGCTGGAGTCGCTGGTCGAGGATCTGGTGCAGCGCACCATCGAGCCATGCCGCATCGCGCTGAAGGACGCCGGCATCGACGTCGGTTCGATCAACGACGTGATCCTGGTCGGTGGCCAGACCCGCATGCCGCTGGTGCAGAAGACCGTCGCCGAGTTCTTCGGCAAGGAAGCACGCAAGGACGTCAACCCGGACGAAGCCGTGGCCATGGGTGCCGCCATTCAGGGCGCGGTACTGGCCGGTGACGTCAAGGACGTGCTGCTGCTGGACGTTTCCCCGCTGACCCTGGGTATCGAAACCATGGGGGGCGTGATGACTGCGCTGATCGAGAAGAACACCACCATCCCGACCAAGAAGTCGCAGGTGTTCTCCACCGCTGACGACAACCAGAGCGCCGTGACCATTCACGTGCTGCAGGGCGAGCGCAAGCAGGCCGCGCAGAACAAGTCGCTGGGCAAGTTCGACCTGGCCGAGATTCCGCCGGCTCCGCGTGGCGTGCCGCAGATCGAAGTGACCTTCGACATCGATGCCAACGGTATCCTGCACGTGTCCGCCAAGGACAAGGCCACCGGCAAGCAGCAGTCCATCGTGATCAAGGCCAACTCCGGCCTGTCCGATGACGAAATCGAGCGCATGGTGCGTGACGCCGAGGCCAACGCCGAGGAAGATCGCAAGTTCGAGGAGCTGGCCACTGCGCGCAACCAGGGTGACCAACTGGTACACGCCACTCGCAAGATGCTGACCGAGGCGGGTGACAAGGCCACTGCCGACGAGAAGGCCGCGATCGAGAAGGCCATCGGCGAGCTGGAAGCGGCCATCAAGGGCGACGACAAGGCGGCCATCGAGGCCAAGATCAATGCCCTGTCCGAGGCCACCACGCCGCTGGCGCAGAAGATGTACGCCGAACAGCCGCAGCCGGGCGCTGCCCAGCCTGACGCGCACGACGCCAAGGACGCCGGTGACGACGTGGTCGACGCCGAGTTCGAAGAGGTCAAGGACAACAAGTAAGTCGTACCGGATTCTGGGAAAACGCAGCGAACGCAGCGGTTTTCACGGGGGCCGGGGCTCACTTGTACTCTGCCTTGCCATGCTCCGGCATGTGAGGCAATCCGTCGCGCGGGGGCTTGCTCCCGCGTCGGCGTGTCTGGAGGGTGCGAATTTTGAAGGTGCAGAAAACCCATGGCTAAACGCGATTATTACGAAGTGCTCGGTGTCGAGCGCGGCGCCAGCGAGGCAGAGCTGAAGAAGGCTTACCGTCGTCTGGCGATGAAGTACCACCCGGATCGCAATCCGGACGACAAGGACGCCGAGGAGAAATTCAAGGAGGCCAACGAGGCCTACGAGGTGCTCTCCGACGCAGCCAAGCGCTCGGCCTACGACCAGTACGGTCATGCCGGCGTCGATCCGCAGATGGGCGGTGGCGGCGGTGCCGGTTTCGGTGGCGCCAACTTCTCCGACATCTTCGGTGACGTGTTCAGTGACTTCTTCGGTGGCAGTCGTGGCGGTTCGCGCGGCGGTGCCCAGCGTGGCAGCGACCTGCGTTACACCCTCGAACTGGATCTGGAAGAAGCGGTGCGCGGCACCAACGTGACCATCCGTGTGCCGACTCTGGTCGGTTGCAAGACCTGCGATGGTACCGGTGCGAAGAAGGGCACCAGCCCGGTCACCTGTACCACTTGCGGCGGCATCGGTCAGGTGCGCATGCAGCAGGGCTTTTTCTCGGTGCAGCAGACCTGCCCGCGCTGCCACGGCAGCGGCAAGATGATCACCGATCCCTGTGGCAGCTGCCACGGCCAGGGTCGAGTGGAGGAGAGCAAGACGCTGTCGGTCAAGGTACCGCCAGGTGTCGATACCGGCGACCGCATTCGCCTGTCCGGTGAGGGAGAGGCGGGGTCTCATGGTGGCCCGGCTGGCGACCTTTACGTGGTGGTGAATGTGCGCGAGCACGCGATCTTCCAGCGTGATGGCAAGCACCTGTACTGCGAGGTGCCGATCAGCTTCGCCGATGCGGCGCTGGGCGGTGAACTGGAAGTGCCGACCCTCGATGGCCGGGTCAAGTTGAAAATCCCCGAAGGCACGCAGACCGGCAAGCTGTTCCGTCTGCGCGGCAAGGGCGTAGCCCCGGTGCGCGGCGGTGCAGCCGGCGATCTGATGTGCCGGGTGGCGGTGGAAACGCCGGTCAACCTGAACAAGCGTCAGCGCGAGCTGCTCGAAGAGTTCCGCAAGTCGCTGCAGGGCGACGACTCCCACTCGCCCAAGGCCAGTGGCTGGTTCGAAGGCGTCAAGCGCTTCTTCGGCGACGTATAAAACAGCGTGCCGGGTGCGGAGTTTCCGCGCCACGACGCGTCAGCTTGGAGCTGGAATGCTATGCAACGTATCGCAGTAATGGGCGCCGCCGGGCGCATGGGCAAGATTCTCATCGAGGCCGTCCATCAGGCCGATGATGCGCAGCTGTGTGCGGCCATCGATCGTCCCGACAGCAGCCTGATCGGCGCCGACGCCGGTGAGTTGGCCGGTCTGGGCTGGGTCGGTGTCAGGCTGGTTGGTGATCTGACTTCGGTGACTGCCGATTTCGACGTGCTGATCGACTTCACCCATCCTTCGGTGACGTTGAAGAACCTGGAGGTTTGCCGTCAGGCGGGCAAGGCCATGGTCATCGGCACCACCGGCTTCACCCCTGAGGAAAAACAGCTGCTGGCTGACGCTGCGAGGCAGATTCCCATCGTCTTCGCCGCCAACTACAGCGTGGGCGTCAACCTCTGCCTCAAGTTGCTGGACACTGCTGCCCGCGTGCTGGGCGACGATGTGGATATCGAGATCATCGAAGCCCACCATCGTCACAAGGTCGATGCGCCATCCGGTACGGCCCTGCGCATGGGCGAGGTGGTCGCGGATGCCCTGGGCCGTGATCTGCAGAAGGTCGCCGTGTACGGTCGCGAAGGCCAGACCGGCGCGCGCGCGCGTGAAACCATTGGTTTCGCCACCGTGCGCGCCGGTGATGTGGTTGGCGATCACACCGTGCTGTTCGCTGCCGACGGTGAGCGCGTGGAGATCACTCACAAGGCGTCCAGTCGCATGACCTTCGCCAGGGGCGCCGTGCGCTCGGCATTGTGGCTGCAGGGCCGAGATGCCGCGCTGTACGATATGCAGGATGTGCTGGGCCTGAAGTAAGGCAAAGGGAAGCGGGAGGCTCGTCTCCCGCTCGTGCATGGATGTCGTGGGGTAGTTGATGACGCCTTTGAACCTGGATGACGTGGCCCGCTACGTCGAACTCAATATCGGTGCCTTTCACGAGAAGCGCATTGCCAGTCTGGGGCGCCTGAAACTCAAGGATGTACTCAAGCGCAAGAACCCCTACATGTACAGGGCCAAGCACGTGCTGACCGCGGAGCAGATCATTCGCGGTATCGTCGATGCGCACATTTCCTCCAATGAGGAGACCCTGTTCGGTGACTGGCTGGAAGGGTTGGCCATTTTCATCAATGGCCAGGTATACGGTGGCTGGAAGTCCGGCATCACCGGTGTCGACCTCGAGTTCGATCGGGATGGGCGGCGCTACATCGTGGCCATCAAGTCCGGGCCGAACTGGGGTAACAGCTCGCAGATCGGTCAGATGAAAACCAATTTTCTGACAGCGCAGCGTACCTTGCGCACGGGCAATTCCGGCTTGCAGGTCGTGGCCGTCAATGGCTGCTGCTATGGTCGCGACAACAACCCGGACAAGGGCAGTTACTACAAGTACTGCGGTCAGCGTTTCTGGTCGTTCATCTCCGGCGACGATCAGCTCTATGTCGAGCTGATCGAGCCTCTGGGGTTCAAGGCGCGCGAGCGTAATGACGAGTTCGCCGAAAGCTACGGGCAGATGATCAACAAGTTCACCCGCGAATTCACGCTCGACTTCTGCGACGAGCAGGGCGCCATCGACTGGGCGCGGCTGCTGCGTTTCAATTCCGAAGCCTGAGTCGTCAGCGGATCGCCAGTTCCAGCTGCGCCTTGCGGCGTTGCTGCTCGAATGCCTGGCGCCATTCTTCGTGACAGGTCGCCTGGTAGCGTGAGAAGCGGAAGTTGCGCGGTGCCGCTTGCGCCTTGCCGGCGAGCAGATCGCGCAACAGTTTGCCGACCGCATGCCCCAGGCTGATCGGCACGGCGTTGCCGATCTGCTTGTATTGCTGGATCAGCGGGCCGGCCAGTTGCCAGTCATCCGGGAACTCCTGGATGCGTTTGTATTCCTCGATCGACAGCGGGCGATCCGCTTCCGGGTGGGCCAGATCGGTGGCCGGCATGGCAGGGTGCGTCACCAGGGTGGGTGACGGCTTGTCCCAGGCCAGGCGCCGCAGAAAGCCCGTCTTGCCGCCTCCGGAGAAATAGGACTTGCCCAGGGCCTCGCGTTGCAGATCGGCTGGCAGGTCGCGCCAGTTCTGCCCGGCCTTGAGCTGGCGATAGAAGCGCAGGCGCTTTTCCGGGAAGTTCAGATGATTGTGGCTGTCCAGCCCTTGCAGTGCCTGGCGTACCGTGCGCCAGGCCGGCAGTCCCAGCGCGCCGTCCTCGCTGTGGGTCGGGGTGAGAAATGGGGCGGGGGTGCCGTCTCGGGAGCAGACGATGATGACGCGTTCGCGAATCTGCGGGGTGCCGAAGTTGGCCGAGTTGTACAGGTTGAACGAGCTGGCATAGCCGGCGTTGCTCAGCTTGCTCAGTACGAAGTTCAACGCACCGCCTTTCATCTCGTCGAGCGACAGATCCGGGAAATCCGGGCCACGTTGATCGTGCGGGCGGTGATCCATCGGGCACGACAGCAGGCCGCGCACGTTTTCGATGACGATATAGGGGGGGCTGATCTCCAGCGCCAGGTCGATGAACTTGAGGAACGCGTTGCCACGCTCGTCATTGAACGCCTTGCGTTTGCCGGCCGTGCTGAATGCCTGGCAGGGTGGGCCGCCGATGATGACGTCGATCTCGCCAGGAGGGACGCCAGCTGCCTCGAGCACCTGCTCGGCCGTGCAGGCATTGATGTCGCCCAGCAAGGCCGTGTCGGGACGATTCAGGGCAATGGTCTGGCGGCAGTACTTGTCGAATTCACAGGCCAGGCGGATATCGAAGCCGGCCTTTTCCATGCCCAGGTCGAGCCCCATGGCGCCGGAAAAGAAACTCAGGGCGATGGGGGCATTCTTGTTGCGCGCAGGCGCGTGATAGGCAGGATGATCCTCTGCAATCATATGTGCTGTTCTTAATCCGTATTGGGTCACGCTGTCCTGGTCGATGATCCAGGTCTTGCCCACTCGCTCGGCGCGCAGTGCCTGAGTGCGGCAGAGCGTTCGGGTGCGTTGTGGGCTTATGTGAAGCTGACGTGCAGCATCTTCGATGCTGATTCTGGTACTCATGCAGGGTTTCTCTTGCGAAACCTGGGAAAGGTACCAATGGTTTCCCGGCGCCTCATTGCTGTCAACCCTTGCCTTGAGCCCGCTGCCGGCTTTGCGGATGCCTTTTTGGCCTTTTCGGCTTTCGATTTTTGGCGCTTTCCTGTAAGCTTCCTGTTTTAGTGTGTCCACTAAAAGTTACGCAGAATGGCTCAAATAAAAAAGCGGGATGACCTTCACACGTCATCCCGCTTTTTTACAACCTGCGTTTGCTTCAAGCCTTGATCGAGACGGAGGTCTTCTTGACTAAGCCAGCCCCCAAACCTGCCATTCTGGCCCTTGCTGACGGCAGCATTTTTCGCGGCGATTCCATCGGGGCCGATGGCCAGACCATCGGAGAGGTGGTGTTCAACACCGCCATGACCGGCTATCAGGAAATCCTTACCGATCCGTCCTATGCCCAACAGATCGTGACCCTGACCTACCCGCACATCGGCAACACCGGCACCACGCCGGAGGATGCCGAGTCCAACCGCGTCTGGGCGGCCGGCCTGATCATTCGCGATCTGCCGCTGATCTCCAGCAACTGGCGTGACAAGCAGCCGCTGGACGAGTACCTGAAGGAAAACGGTACCGTCGCCATCGCCGGCATCGATACCCGCCGCCTGACCCGCATCCTGCGTGAGAAAGGTTCGCAGAACGGCTGCATCCTGGTCGGCGATGACGCCACCGAAGAGAAGGCGCTGGAGCTGGCGCGCAGCTTTCCGGGCCTCAAGGGCATGGATCTGGCCAAGGAAGTCACCTGCGCCAAGTCCTACGAGTGGCGCTCCAGCGTGTGGAACCTGGAAAACGACAGTCACCCGGAGATTCCGGCCAGCGAATTGCCATATCACGTCGTCGCCTATGACTACGGTGTGAAGCTGAACATCCTGCGCATGCTGGTCGCCCGTGGCTGCCGCCTGACCGTGGTGCCCGCGCAGACTCCGGCCAAGGATGTACTGGCACTCAATCCCGATGGCGTGTTCCTGTCCAACGGTCCGGGTGACCCCGAACCTTGCGACTACGCCATCCAGGCGATCAGGGACGTGCTGGAAACCGATATTCCGGTATTCGGCATCTGCCTCGGCCACCAGTTGCTGGCCCTGGCCTCCGGTGCCAAGACCCTGAAGATGGGCCATGGCCACCACGGCGCCAACCACCCGGTGCAGGATCTCGACAGCGGCGTGGTGATGATCACCAGCCAGAACCACGGTTTCGCCGTGGACGAGAGCAGCCTGCCGAGCACTCTGCGGCCGATTCACAAGTCGCTGTTCGACGGCACCCTGCAGGGTATCGAGCGCACCGACAAGGACGCCTTCAGTTTCCAGGGACACCCCGAGGCGAGCCCCGGCCCGCACGACGTGGCCCCGCTGTTCGACCGCTTCATCGAAGCCATGGCCAAGCGGCAGTAAGCGAGTGGTCTGGAGAGTGTAGCGAGCGCGTTCCGGGCAAGGCGCCCGGAACGCAACGACGAGACAGTACGGGTAGAGCGGTGAGTAAGTGAGTGGTGCGCAGCCAGGCGGCGCGCAGTAACGCTCGAGATGACTCGCCGACTGACCCAAGGATTCGAGTAGAGAAAATGCCAAAACGTACAGACATCAAAAGCATCCTGATCCTCGGCGCCGGCCCCATCGTCATCGGCCAGGCCTGCGAGTTCGACTACTCCGGTGCCCAGGCGTGCAAGGCACTGAAGGAAGAAGGTTTCCGCGTCATCCTGGTGAACTCCAACCCGGCCACCATCATGACCGACCCGGCCATGGCCGACGCGACCTACATCGAGCCGATCAAGTGGGCCACCGTGGCCAAGATCATCGAGAAGGAGCGTCCGGACGCGCTGCTGCCGACCATGGGTGGCCAGACCGCGCTGAACTGCGCTCTGGATCTGGAGCGTCACGGCGTGCTGGAGAAATTCGGTGTCGAGATGATCGGTGCCAACGCCGATACCATCGACAAGGCCGAAGATCGCTCGCGCTTCGACAGGGCCATGAAGGACATCGGCCTGGCCTGCCCGCGCTCGGGTATCGCCCACAGCATGGAAGAAGCCTACGGCGTGCTGGAACAGGTGGGTTTCCCCTGCATCATCCGCCCCAGCTTCACCATGGGCGGTACCGGTGGTGGCATCGCCTACAACCGTGAAGAGTTCGAAGAAATCTGCGCCCGCGGCCTGGATCTGTCGCCGACCAGCGAGCTGCTGATCGACGAATCGCTGATCGGCTGGAAGGAATACGAGATGGAGGTTGTCCGCGACAAGAAGGACAACTGCATCATCGTCTGCTCCATCGAGAACTTCGACCCGATGGGCGTGCACACCGGTGACTCGATCACCGTGGCGCCGGCCCAGACCCTGACCGACAAGGAATACCAGATCATGCGCAACGCCTCGCTGGCGGTGCTGCGTGAGATCGGTGTGGAAACCGGCGGTTCCAACGTGCAGTTCGGCATCTGCCCGAACACCGGCCGCATGGTCGTCATCGAAATGAACCCGCGCGTCTCGCGCTCCTCGGCGCTGGCTTCCAAGGCCACGGGTTTCCCGATCGCCAAGATCGCCGCCAAGCTGGCGGTCGGTTACACCCTCGACGAGCTGAGCAACGACATCACCGGTGGGCGTACCCCGGCCTCCTTCGAGCCGTCCATCGACTACGTCGTGACCAAGGTGCCGCGCTTCGCCTTCGAGAAATTCCCCAAGGCCGACGCTCGCCTGACCACTCAGATGAAGTCCGTCGGTGAAGTCATGGCCATTGGTCGTACGTTCCAGGAGTCGGTACAGAAAGCCCTGCGCGGCCTGGAAGTCGGCGTTGCCGGTTTCGATCCGAAGCTCGATCTGAACGACCCGGAAGCCGAAAGCACCCTGCGTCGCGAGCTGACCGTGCCCAGTGCCGATCGCATCTGGTACGTGGCCGACGCCTTCCGTGCCGGCAAGACCGTTGCCGAAGTGTTCGAGTTGACCCGCATCGACGAGTGGTTCCTGGTACAGATCGAAGACCTGATCAAGGATGAGGCCACCGTACAGACCCTGGGTCTGTCCGCCATCGACCGCGACCTGATGTTCAAGCTCAAGCGCAAGGGCTTCTCCGATGCGCGTCTGGCCAAGCTGCTCGGCGTCTCCGAGAAGAGCCTGCGTGCTCACCGCCAGAAGCTGAGAGTGCAGCCGGTGTACAAGCGCGTGGATACCTGCGCCGCCGAATTCGCCACCGACACCGCCTACATGTATTCGACCTACGAGGAAGAGTGCGAGGCCAACCCGTCGAGCCGCGACAAGATCATGATCCTGGGTGGCGGCCCCAACCGTATCGGTCAGGGTATCGAGTTCGACTACTGCTGCGTGCATGCGGCACTGGCCATGCGTGAAGACGGTTACGAGACCATCATGGTCAACTGCAACCCGGAAACCGTCTCCACCGATTACGACACTTCCGACCGCCTGTACTTCGAACCGGTGACCCTGGAGGACGTGCTGGAGATCGTTCGCGTCGAGCAGCCGAAGGGCGTCATCGTCCAGTACGGTGGCCAGACCCCGCTGAAGATCTGCCGCGCCCTGGAAGAAGCAGGTGTGCCGATCATCGGCACCAGCCCCGAGGCCATCGACCGCGCCGAAGACCGCGAGCGCTTCCAGCAGATGGTGCAGCGCCTGAACCTGCGTCAGCCGGCCAACGCCACCGCGCGCAGCGAAGACGAAGCCCTGGCCCTGTCGAAGAACATCGGCTACCCGATGGTGGTGCGTCCGTCCTACGTGTTGGGCGGCCGGGCGATGGAAATCGTCTATCAGGAAGAAGAACTCAAGCGCTACATGCGTGAAGCCGTGAAGGTGTCCAACGACAGCCCGGTGCTGCTGGATCGCTTCCTCAACTGCGCCATCGAGGTGGACGTGGATGCGGTCAGCGACGGCGAAACCGTGGTGATCGGCGCGATCATGCAGCACATCGAACAGGCCGGCGTGCACTCCGGTGACTCCGCCTGCTCGCTGCCACCCTACTCGCTGCCGACGCACATCCAGGACGAGATTCGCGAGCAGGTCAAGAAGATGGCCCTGGAGCTCGGTGTGATCGGTCTGATGAACGTGCAGATGGCCGTGCAGGGCGAGGACATCTACGTCATCGAGGTCAACCCGCGCGCGTCGCGTACCGTGCCGTTCGTTTCCAAGTGCGTCGGTGAGTCGCTGGCCAAGGTGGCTGCTCGTGTCATGGCTGGCAAGAGCCTGGCCGAGGTCGGCTACACCAGGGAAATCATCCCGCCGTTCTTCAGCGTCAAGGAAGCGGTGTTCCCGTTCGCCAAGTTCCCGGGCGTTGACCCGATCCTCGGCCCGGAAATGAAGTCCACCGGCGAAGTCATGGGTGTTGGCGACAGCTTCGGCGAAGCCTTTGCCAAGGCGCAGTTGGGGGCCAGCGAGATTCTGCCGAACTCCGGTTGCGCCTTCATCAGCGTTCGCGAAGACGACAAGCCGGAAGCCGTACAGGTCGCCCGTGACCTGGTCGCCCTGGGCTTCGAGGTCGTCGCCACCGCCGGCACTGCCAAGGTGATCGAGGCTGCCGGTCTGCCGGTGCGTCGCGTGAACAAGGTGACCGAGGGTCGTCCCCATGTCGTCGACATGATCAAGAACGATGAAGTGACCCTGATCATCAATACCACCGAGGGGCGTCAGTCCATCGCTGACTCCTACTCGATCCGTCGTAACGCTCTGCAGCACAAGATCTACTGCACCACCACCATCGCGGCGGGTCAGGCGGTCTGTGAGGCGCTCAAGTTCGGTTCGGAGAAGACCGTGCGCCGGCTGCAGGATCTGCATGCAGGAATCAAGGCATGAACAAGTACCCCATGACCGTCCAGGGCGCTCGCGCCCTGGAAGAAGAGCTGGCGCACCTGACCAAGGTGCGCCGCCCTGCGCTGAGCCAGGCGATCGCCGAAGCTCGCGAGCTGGGCGACCTCAAGGAAAACGCCGAATACCATGCCGCCCGTGAAGAGCAGGGCATGGTCGAGGCGCGTGTGCGTGATATCGAGGGTCGCCTGCAGAACGCGGTGATCATCGATGTCACCACCATCGAGCACACCGGCAAGGTGATCTTCGGTACCACCGTGGAAATCGCCAACGTCGAGACCGACGAGAGCGTGACCTACCAGATCGTTGGTGAAGACGAAGCCGACATCAAGCAGGGCAAGCTTTCCGTCGGCTCGCCCATCGCCCGTGCCCTGGTTGGCAAGAGCGAGGGCGACGTGGTGGGCGTAAAGACTCCCAGCGGTCTGGTCGAGTACGAGATTGTCGAAGTCCGCCACATCTAGCGTGCGTCGTTCGTCGAAGCCGGCAGTCATTGCCTGGCAGCTGGCTCTGCCGCTGTGGGTCGGTGGTCTTTGGTCGTGGCAGTTCGTGATGCTGCCTGCCATCGGCCAGTTCGGGCTGGCGCCTCTGCTGGTTCAGGACATTGCTTCGCACATGGCGCCGCTGCTGATCGCCCTGGCTGCCGTGTGCGTTGGCCTGCAGGCAGCGATACTGCTGCATTGCGAGGGAGCGGCAAGCCTGTGGCGGGATGTGCGTGGCCAGGTGCTGCTGACCGTTGCGGTCATGGCGCTGGGGCATTGGCTGGCACTGCACCTGTGGCCTGATGCCCGCTACTGGCTACGCTTCAGTTATCTGGTCATGGCGTTCTGCGGGCTGCTGCTGGTGCTGCAGCCCGTGCCAGGACGGAAGCATCAGCCCTGATAGCGGATGACATTGGAGAGATTGCGGTTCGGCTTGGGGTTCTTGCGATAGAGAAGCGCCACCTTGCCAATGCTCTGCACCAGCTCCGCACGCCCGGCCTCGCACAAGGCGCCGATGGCAGCCTGGCGATCCTCGCGTTCGGCGAGGCGCAGCTGTACCTTGATCAGTTCGTGATCGTTCAGTGCTCGATCCAGTTCGGCCAGCACGCCGTCGGTCAAACCATTGTCAGCCACGATCAATACAGGTTTCAGGTGGTGGCCGATAGATTTGAATTGTTTCTTCTGCTCTTGAGTGAGCGGCATAATCGTTAGTACCTAATTCGGTCTGGAAAAACGGCGCCTATCTTACCCGAGCCCGCGCAGTTATTCATGACCCGTTGAGTCCGAGGTTTCAGTGGCCCGTTCCAAGACCAGCCAGCGTTGGCTGAAAGAACATTTCGACGATCCCTATGTGAAGATGGCGCAAAAGGACGGTTACCGTTCGCGTGCCAGCTACAAGCTGCTGGAAATCCAGGAGAAGGATCGCATTCTGCGTCCAGGCATGACCGTGGTGGATCTGGGTGCCGCACCTGGTGGCTGGTCGCAGGTGACCAGTCGGGTGATCGGTGACAAGGGGCGCCTGATCGCGTCGGATATCCTGGAAATGGACAGTATTCCGGATGTTGCCTTCATTCAGGGTGACTTTACCGACGACGCGGTCTTTGCGCGGATTCTCGAGGCCATCGGTGAAAATCCGGTCGACCTTGTTATTTCCGATATGGCCCCCAATATGAGTGGGGTGAGGGCGGCCGATCAGCCTCGCGCGATGTA
>Ga0209699_100168_pt1 | contig 70419 bp, 60 predicted proteins | sample SynthPrep_1_END__FD_187204 | JGI IMG/M metagenome (GOLD analysis project Ga0209699, IMG submission 187204) | Synthetic microbial communities from Ohio, USA - SynthPrep_1_END_DS7_MetaG (SPAdes) (version 2) | ecosystem: Engineered > Bioreactor > Aerobic > Activated sludge | place: USA: Ohio...
GGGGAGGGCGGGTGATGTCATGGCAGCAGTTGCTCGCGATCACGTTGCAGTTCTTCCAGGCTGGCGCTGAAAGGCGCTCTGGCGTTACGCAGGCTGATCAGCAACCAGACGCCGCATCCCAGCAGGCCGAAACCGTAGAACAGACACAGGCCGATGGCGACTGCCAGACGATGACTGTCCCAGTAGACGATCAGCAACAGTGCGGACAGGCCGATCAGCAGGAGCAGGGCGAAGGCCAGGCACAGTCCGCCGAGAAGCAGTGCCAGCAGTGCCTGGTTGCGCTGGTCTTCGAGTTCGTGGGCAAGCAGCGCCACGTGCCCCTGGAGCAGGCCAAGCAGGGCCGCTCCCAGACGCCGTGGCGATGGGCCGCTGGACATGGGGGCTGTCAACGTCGGCTGATCAGCAGGCCAAGCACGAGGCCGATCGCGGCCGAAAGACCAAGCGCCTGCCATGGGTGCTTGTGCACGTAGTCTTCGGTGGCGTCGACGGCGAGCTTGCCCTGTTCGCGCAGACCGGCCTCGGCATTGTGCAGGGTTTCACGGGCTCGGCCCAGGCTGCTGCGGATATCGTCGCGCAGCGCTTCGGCCTGTTCGCCAGCCAGGCTGGCGGAGTGCTGGAGGAGTTTCTCGGTGTCGCTGACCAGAGCCTGGAACTCGTCCAGCAGAGCGTCCTTGGTGCTTGGAGTAGCGGCTTTACGTGGCATGGTGAGCAATCCTCTGCGTTGAGTATGTATGCCTTACGAGTGCGCTGGAGCGCCAGGGTTCCAAAATAATAGTCTGAAAGTGACCGGATTGGTGTTTGGTATAGCGCTTGCATTTTGCTGGTGCGCAAGGCCTTTCATGTGCTCTGTGACGGGGCCTTCGGGGTTGCACTCAGGATCGCCTGAATTACGTCTAACTCATTAATTAACAAGAAATAAATACCAGATTTCCGGTTTCTGGATGCGCCATTCTGGAGCTTCCTGCCGGTGCGTTCGAGGGCGCGTCGCAAATGCATGCTGCATTGCGGTGCAAGGGATTGCCTGGCTGCCTTCGTTTGGTGCTTTTTCTTCACTGCCGGAGTTTCCCTCTTCGATGGAAAACATCAACAGTGCCGTGGCCACTCTGATCCACGGTTCCAATACCCTGTTCATTCTGCTGGGGGCGATCATGGTGCTGGCCATGCACGCGGGCTTCGCCTTTCTCGAGGTCGGTACCGTGCGCCAGAAGAACCAGGTCAATGCCTTGTCGAAGATTCTGTCCGACTTCGCCATCTCGGCTCTGGCCTATTTCTTCATCGGCTACTGGATCGCTTATGGAATCAATTTCCTCGAGCCGGCTGCCGTGCTCACCGAAAACCATGGCTATGGGCTCGTCAAGTTCTTCTTCCTGCTGACCTTCGCCGCCGCCATTCCGGCGATCATCTCCGGAGGGATCGCCGAGCGCGCCAGGTTCGGCCCGCAGTTGTGTGCGACTGCCTTGATCGTGGCGTTCGTGTATCCGTTCTTCGAGGGCATGATCTGGAACGGCAACTACGGCCTGCAAGCCTGGCTCGAGGCACGTTTCGGCGCCGGTTTCCACGATTTCGCCGGTTCGGTGGTGGTGCACGCAATGGGGGGCTGGCTGGCCTTTGGCGCGGTGGTGCTGCTCGGTCGACGCAATGGCCGCTATCGCGACGGCAAGCTGGTGGCCGTGGCGCCGTCGAACATTCCCTTCCTGGCGCTGGGGTCGTGGATTCTGATCATCGGCTGGTTCGGCTTCAACGTGATGAGCGCGCAGACGCTCGAAGGCGTCAGCGGGCTGGTGGCCGTCAACTCGCTGATGGCGATGGTCGGTGGCACCGTTGCAGCGCTGCTGGTCGGGCGCAATGACCCAGGCTTCCTGCATAACGGGCCGCTGGCCGGTCTGGTCGCGATCTGCGCCGGCTCCGACCTGATGCATCCGGTGGGCGCTCTGGTGACCGGCGCCGTTGCTGGTGCGCTGTTCGTCTGGGCGTTCACTGCTACCCAGGTGAAATGGAAGATCGACGACGTCCTGGGGGTGTGGCCGTTGCACGGTTTGTGCGGCATCTGGGGCGCAATTGCCTGCGGCATATTCGGTCTGGAGGCGTTTGGCGGCCTGGGTGGGGTGAGTCTGGCCAGTCAGTTGATCGGTACTGGCCTGGGTGTTGTGGTCGCGTTGCTCGGCGGCTTTCTGGTATATGGCCTGCTCAAGGCATCGCTGGGTATTCGTCTGAGCCAGGAAGAGGAGTACAACGGCGCTGACCTGTCGATTCACAAGATAGGTGCCGTAAGTCAGGACTGATCCCGTCGGCTGCGTTGTTTGCCGGCGTCTGCAGGAGCAATAAAAAACCGGGCATTGGCCCGGTTTTTTCGTGTGCTTGCGGATCAGTCACGACGCCCTTCCACCGACTTGCCGTTGACCGTGCCCTCCTTGAGCATGATCTGGTATTCCTTGCCGTCGGTTTCCACCTGGTGCAGGCGAACCAGCAGATGGCCCCAATCCTTGGCGAACCACAATACGGTCTTGCGGGTGCTCTGCGTGGGGTCGCGGACGCGTTCGACCTTGATCGCATCGATCAGACCGGCCTTGGTGCGTACCACTTCTTCGCCCAGCACGCGGAAGTCGTAGGTTTCGATTTCGTCACCATCGACCACCTGGTAGCTCACGCTCTTCTTGCCGGCGGCGACGTCCTGTTGCAGGGCGATCTGGTAGGTCGACTTGTCCAGCAGACCACGGTTGAGCGGGAAACGCACGGCATTGCCGCGGTCGTTGCCGATCACCTGTTTCTGTTCCCAGTCGAAATCCTGCTCGACCTTCTTGCCTTTGCCCAGGCCGCTGCGGTTGAGACGGTAGGACAGGGGCATCAGGGTCCGGTTGTCGACACGGAAGGTGCTTTCCTCGGTGAGTCCGGCAACCAGCATCGAGGCTTCGAAGCTGAGCGTCCAGCGACCGTCATCCTCGTGCTTGAGGCTGCGCTCGGCGCTGCCGCTGACCGGCAACTGCTTCCAGTCAGCGGTATAGCTGGCAGAGAAGGGCTGCAGTTCTTCGGCGAGGACGGGCAGGCTGAACAGGGTCAGGGCGAACAGCAGGGCACGACGCATAGAGTCTCCTAGGTTCGAATCGGCTGGCCGCTGGCAGGCAGCGGCTCGCCATCCAGCATTGCGCCTTGAGCGCCAAGACGCAAGCGGCCTTCGGCAAACCAGCGTACGGCCAGCGGATAGATGCGGTGTTCCTGCTGGTGTACGCGGCGGGCCAGGCTATCGACGGTGTCATCTGCCAGTACCGGCAGCACAGCTTGTACGACCAGAGGGCCTCCATCGAGTTCCTCGGTGACGAAGTGCACACTGCAGCCGTGCTCGCTGTCTCCGGCCTCCAGGGCGCGCTGGTGGGTGTGCAGGCCTTTGTGCCGGGGCAGGAGTGACGGATGGATGTTCAGCAGGCGGCCGCTGTAGTGCTGGACGAAGCCGGAGCTGAGGATGCGCATGAAACCGGCCAGTACCACCAGATCGGGCTGGTAGGCATCGATGGTCTGGATCAGCGCTGCGTCGAAGGCTTCTCGCCCCTCGAACTGCTTGTGGTCAAGCAGTTCGGTCGCGATGCCGGCCAGGCGCGCGCGCTCCAGGCCATAGGCGTCGGCGCGGTTGCAGACCACTGCCGCGATGCGCGCCGGATTGCCGTCGTGGGCGACGCTGTCGATCAGCGCCTGCAGATTACTGCCTGATCCGGAGATCAGGACGACGACGTTGCACGGCATCAGTGGGCTTTCAGGTTGTTCAACTGAACCTGGGCTGCGCCTTGCGCCGCTTCGGTGATCTGGCCGATGACCCAGGGAGCTTCGCCGCTGGCACGCAGGCTGGCCAGGGTCGCTTCGACCTGATCCTGGGCCACGCAGATGACCATGCCGACGCCGCAGTTGAGCACGCGGTGCATCTCGTGTTCGTCAACGTTGCCTTTTTCCTGCAGCCAGTCGAAAACCGCCGGGCGAGTCCAGCTGGCCACGTCGATCACCGCCTGGGCGCCTTGCGGCAGTACGCGCGGGATGTTGTCCAGCAGGCCGCCGCCGGTGATGTGGGCCATGGCCTTGACCGCACCGGTGTCCTTGATCAGCTTGAGCAGCGGTTTGACGTAGATGCGCGTCGGCGCCATCAGCAGGTCGGCCAGGGCCTTGCCATCCAGTTGCACCTGCTCGATGTCGGCGCCGGAGACTTCGATGATCTTGCGGATCAGCGAGTAGCCGTTGGAGTGCGGGCCGGAGGAAGGCAGGGCGATCAGGGCGTCGCCGGTGACGACCCTGGAGCCATCGATGATCTCGCTCTTTTCCACTACGCCGACGCAGAAACCGGCCAGGTCGTAGTCTTCGCCTTCGTACATGCCTGGCATTTCGGCAGTCTCGCCACCGACCAGGGAGCAGCCGGCCAGTTCGCAGCCGGCGCCGATACCGGTGACCACGGTGGCGGCCACGTCGACGTTGAGCTTGCCGGTGGCGTAGTAGTCGAGGAAGAACAGCGGTTCGGCACCGCAGACCACCAGGTCGTTGACGCACATGGCGACCAGGTCCTGGCCGATGCTGTCGTGCTTGTTCAGGTTAAGTGCCAGGCGCAGCTTGGTGCCGACGCCGTCGGTGCCGGACACCAGCACCGGTTGTCTGTAGCCGGCCGGGATCTCGCACAGGGCGCCGAAGCCGCCCAGGCCACCCATGACTTCCGGACGGGCAGTGCGCTTGGCCACGCCTTTGATGCGTTCGACCAGGGCCTCACCGGCATCGATGTCGACACCTGCGTCCTTGTAGCTGATGGAGGGTTGCTTGCTCATAGATCCGGGCCTTTGAATGGGGTGTTCGGGTAGGCGCCGACGTGGCGCAGGCTCTTCCAGAGAACCCGGCGCGCGTACCGGCTGGCGAAGGCGCGCGATTTTATCAGGCTTGCCCGATAGCGGCCACTCGCGTGCATGCGCTTCGTCGCAGGCACTGGCTCTGGTTGCCGGGGCTGGAGCGGCTGTTTAAGGTATAGGCCTTTGCGCACGCCAGCAGACTGTCGAAGAGCGACCTGCGTTGCCATTGCCGCGTCGAAAACAGGCCTGAAATGCTCATTTGCACTCCATGTGAGCTGTTTTCTGCCTGTTCTTGCCGTGCACTGGCCGCCTTGTCCGTGTTTTCAGCCGCCTGTGGCTCGTGCCACCATCCCTTGCGAGAGTCCGCCCCATGCGCCTGTCTGTCCGCCTGATGTTCTTCTGTCTGTCGCTTCTGAGCCTGCCGGCCCTGGCCGCGCCGGTCGCCGGCCTCTATCAGGTGCGCGAAGCCGTGGCGGATCAGCAGCCGGAAAGTCGCGATGCCGCCATGCAGCAGGCCCTGCAGACACTGGTGCAGCGTCTGACCGGCAATGCCAAGGCGTTGCAGAGCCCGGCGCTCGAAGGGCTGCGCAAGGATCCGCAGCAGATCGTCAGCCAGTTCGGTTTCGAAGGTGATGCGCTGGTGGTGGAGTTCGACCCGGCCAGTACCGACCGCCAACTGCGTGAAGCCGGTCTGGCGCTGTGGGGCGCCAATCGCCCGGCGATCCTGACCTGGTGGCTCAACGAAGCACCCGAGGGCAGCCAGTTGGTTGGCGAGAGCCAGAGTGCCGCGGCCGTGCTGCGTGAGGCTGCCCAGCATCGCGGGCTGCCCGTGCGACTGCCTTTGGCTGACCTCAGCGAGCAACTGGTGGCGACTCCGCAGGCGCTGATGGCCAATGACCCGCAGGCGCTGCGTGAGGCGTCCGAGCGCTATGCCGCCGATGCGTTGCTGGCGGTTCAGGCGAGCGAGAGTGGCGGCAGTTGGCAGGCCACCTGGCGCCTGTGGCTGGGCGACGAGCGTGAGCAGGGCAAGGCCGAGGCTGCCGATCAGGCCGCGCTGGCCGATGCGGTGATGCTGGCCGTGACTGAACGCCTGGCTCCGCGTTTTCTGGTCAAGCCCGGTGCAGCGCAAAGCCTGACGCTGGTGATCGAAGGTGCCGACCTGGGGCGTTTCGCCGCGCTGGAGCGCCTGCTCGAACCTTTCGCCGCACGCTTGCAGGAGATCGATGGTCAACGCCTGGTCTATCAGGTCAGCGCCAGCCCGGAGCAACTTCGCGCACAGTTGGCGCTGGGGCAGTTGCATGAGGTCACCGAGCCGCTCGACGCCAGTGCGCCGGTAGACGGCGTCGAGAATGCCGCGGGCGAGGCGCCACAGGTGAAGCCTCGCACCGACCAGTTGCACTTCCGCTGGTAGACTCTCGCCACTGAGCCCTGGGCGCCTTCCTGGCGCCATCTTGCACCGAGGATGCGAGCATGACCGATTCAACCCGTTGGCTATGGATGGCTGGGCTGTTTCTGCTCGGCTGGTTGCTGTACCTGCTGCACCCGATTCTTTCTCCTTTCCTGGTTGGCATCCTGCTGGCATACCTCGGTGATCCACTGGTCGATCGCCTCGAGCGACATCGCCTTTCGCGTACCGGGGGCGTGGTCGTGGTGTTCAGCCTGTTCGCCCTGGTACTGCTGATCCTGCTGCTGGTACTGGTGCCCATGCTGGGACGGCAACTGGTGCGTCTGTATCAGCTGGCGCCGGAGATGATCGACTGGCTGCAGGGCACGGCCCTGCCCTGGTCGCAATCGCACCTCGGGTTGCAGAACGACCTGTTGCAGGTCGACCAGCTCAAGCAGGTCTTCACCGACAACATCGGCAAGACCACCGACGTGCTCAAGGTGGTGCTGGCCCAGGCGACGTCGTCGGGCCTGGCGCTGCTGGCCTGGTTGGGCAACCTGCTGCTGATTCCGGTGGTGAGCTTCTACCTGATGCGCGACTGGGATGTGCTGGTCGAGCGCGTGCGCCGTTTGCTGCCGCGTCAGCGCGAAGCGCTGGTGGTCAAGCTGAGCGGCGAGTGCCACGAGGTACTCGGTGCCTTCCTGCGTGGCCAACTGCTGGTGATGCTGGCGCTGAGCGTCATCTATTCTGCCGGCCTGATGCTGGTGGGGCTGGAACTGGGCCTGCTGATCGGTGTGCTGGCCGGTCTGGCCAGTATCGTGCCCTACATGGGATTCATCGTCGGCATCGGTGCGGCATTGAGTGCCGCGCTGTTCCAGTTCGGCCTCGACCCTTATCCGCTGATCGGTATCGGTGTGGTGTTCATGATCGGCCAACTGCTCGAAGGCATGGTGCTGACACCGATGCTGGTGGGTGATCGCATCGGCCTGCATCCGGTCGCGGTGATCTTCGCCATCCTTGCGGGCGGCCAGCTGTTTGGCTTCACCGGCGTGTTGCTGGCCTTGCCGGTCGCTGCGGTGATCATGGTTCTGCTGCGCCATGCTCATGATTTGTATAAACTTTCCGGCCTTTACGGAGAAACCAGCGGTTCCGACGAGCCCCCTGCATGAAACCCATTCAGCTTCCTCTGGGGGTGCGTCTGCGCGACGACGCAACCTTCGCCAATTACTATCCCGGCGCCAATGCTGCGGCTCTGGGCTATGTCGAGCGCCTGTGCGAAGCCGATGCCGGCTGGACGGAGAGCCTGATCTACCTGTGGGGCGCCGAAGGCGTCGGGCGCAGTCACCTGCTCCAGGCGGCCTGTCTGCGTTTCGAACAGCGGGGAGAAGCGGTGGTGTACCTGCCGCTCGGCGAGGTGGTGCAGCACGGGCCGGAACTGCTCGACAACCTCGAACTGTGCGAGCTGGTCTGCCTCGATGATCTCGACGCGGTGGCCGGTCGCGGTGATTGGGAAGAGGGTTTGTTTCACCTGTTCAATCGTTTGCGTGACAGCGGTAGACGCCTGTTGCTGGCCGGCACCATGTCGCCCCGCGAGCTACCGATCCAGTTGCCTGACCTGAAGTCGCGGTTGACCCTCGCGCTGGTCTTCCAACTGCACGAGTTGTCCGATGAGGACAAGCTGCGTGCCTTGCAACTACGCGCCTCGCGCCGTGGCCTGCAACTGAGCGACGAAGTCGGTCGTTTCATCCTCACCCGTGGCGAACGCAGCATGAGCGCGTTGTTCGAGCTGCTGGAGCGCCTCGATCAGGCCTCGTTGCAGGCGCAGCGCAAGCTGACCATTCCCTTCCTCAAGGAAACGCTGGGCTGGTAGCCAGAAGCGGATGACCCGGATATGTCCGGGTCATCCGGCAGGCTTTCATTCCCCGGCCAGTTTGCGGTCGTACTGGAAGCGCCAGCGGGTGTAGAGCAGGGCGCTGCAGAACAGGCCGAAGCTGATGACGGCCTCCAGAACGCCGAACAGGGCACGTGCCGGATCGATGGCCGCGAGTACGCCCTGGATGAAGTAGATATTGACCACGAAGCAGGCCCAGGCATGCGCGCGGGCGTTGCCCATCAGCAGGCCCGGAGCGAGCAGCGCCAGTGGCACCAGCTGGATGGTCAGCACCACGCCGATGCGTGCGCCATGCAGGTCGGCAAACACCAGGTTCCATACCAGCAGAAGAGCCAGCAGGACGATGAAGCTGAGCAGGGTCAGGGCTCGGCTGAGCTTCAGTCGCGGTTGCAGCCATTGCAGGCTGGGCAAGGGTTTTTTCGCTCGGGCCACGTTCAGTGCTCCAGCTTGCTGGCGATCTGTGCCAGGCGTTGGCCGAGTGCTCGACACAGAGCGGTTTCATGCTCGTCCAGCGCGCGTTTGCCATCGCCACCGGCATGGTGGCTGGGGCCGTACGGCGTGCCGCCACCACGGGTTTCGAGCAATGCCGATTCGCTGTACGGCAGGCCGCAAAGCAGCATGCCGTGGTGCAACAGGGGCAACATCATCGACAGCAGGGTGGTTTCCTGACCACCGTGCAGGCTGGCGGTGGAGGTGAACACCCCGGCCGGCTTGCCGACCAGTTCGCCGGTCAGCCACAGGTTGCTGGTGCCGTCGAGGAAGTACTTCAACGGGGCGGCCATGTTGCCGAATCGGGTCGGGCTGCCCAGTGCCAGGCCCGAGCAGTTCTTCAGGTCGTCCAGGGTGGCGTACATCGCGCCGTCGTCCGGCACGCTCGGCGCGACGGCCTCGCATTCGCTGGATACCGCTGCAACCGTGCGCAGGCGCGCTTCCAGCCCCGCCATCTCGACGCCGCGGGCGATCTGTCTGGCCATCTGTGCGGTGGCGCCATGGCGGCTGTAATAAAGCACCAGGATATAGGGCGCGCTCATGCCAGCAGCTCCAGAACCTTTTCCGGTGGGCGGCCGACCACGGCCTTGTCGCCCGCAACCAGGATCGGGCGTTCGATCAGCTTGGGATGCCGGGTCATGGCGTCGATCAGTTGCGCTTCGCTCAGGTCGGGGTCGGCCAGGTTCAGTGCCTTGTATTCGTCTTCGCCAGTGCGCAGCAGGTCACGGGCAGCGATGCCCAGCTTGCCGAGCAGGCTCTCGAGTTCGCCAGCGCTGGGCGGCGTTTCCAGATAGCGCACGACCTTCGGTTGCAGGCCGCGGGCTTCGAGCAGTTCCAGCGCGCCACGGGATTTGGAGCAGCGCGGGTTGTGATAGAGGGTCAGGTCGGTCATGGTGACTCGCATCCGGCTTGAAGTGGCGGCTATTCTAACCGCCTGGTGCGCGGATGCACGAAAACCACCCGCCAACGCTGTGCGACCTTTTCGCACGCGGCACTGTCTGTTTGATTTTGGGCGCTAAGGAGAGGTCATGCCGCGTCGTCTCAAGGACTGGCTGGAGTTCTGGCTGAGCCTTTACCAACGCTTCGTCGAGAATCGCGGTGCAGGGAATGCCGCCGCGTTGACCTACACCACGCTGTTCGCGGTGGTGCCGATGATGACCGTGACCTTCGCCATGCTCTCGGCGATCCCGGCATTCAGGGATGTGGGTGAGGATATCCAGGGCTTCATCTTCCACAATTTCGTGCCCTCCACCGGTGAGACGGTGCAGGAGTATCTGCGCGAGTTCACCACCCAGGCGCGGCAGCTGACCTGGTTCGGCGTGGCGTTGCTGGCCGTTACCGCCATCCTCATGCTGGTTACCATCGAGAAGACTTTCAACGTGATCTGGCGGGTACGTCAGCCGCGCCGAGGCATGTCCAGCTTTCTCCTTTACTGGGCGATTCTGAGCCTTGGGCCGCTGCTGCTCGGTGCCGGTTTTGCGGTGAGTACCTATATCGCTTCGCTGTCGCTGATCTCCGGGCCGGATGCGGTGGTCGGTGCCAAGACGCTGCTCGGCTTCGCGCCGCTGCTGTCCAGCATCGCTGCCTTCACCCTGCTCTATGCCGCTGTACCCAATACCCGTGTGCCGCTGCCCCATGCGCTGCTTGGCGGAGTGTTCAGTGCCGTTCTGTTCGAGGTGGCCAAGGCACTGTTCGGCCTCTACGTGCGCTTTTTCCCAGGCTATCACCTGATCTATGGTGCCTTTGCCACGGTGCCGCTGTTTCTCGTGTGGATCTATCTGTCCTGGCTGATCGTGTTGCTTGGCGCCGAGATGGTCTATGGTCTGTCACAGCCTCGACACTGGCGCCGTCAACCCGTGCCGCGAGCGTTACTGGTGCTGGTGGTTTTGCGCCTGTTGCTCAGGCGTCAGCAGAAGGGCGAGGCCCTGCATCATGGCGATATGCAGCGGGCTGGCTGGCGCTTGCCGGAGGACGAGTGGAGCGAGGTGCTGGATTTCCTCGAACGTGAGCACCTGGCCTGCAAGGCCAGCGGTGGCGGCTGGGTGCTGTGCCGCGATCTGCATAACTTTTCCCTGCATCAGTTGTTCGAATGCAGCCCCTGGCCGCTGCCGAGCCTGTCGCAGTTGCCGGCCCGGATCGACGAGCCCTGGTATCCGGCATTGCGCGAGGCGCTGGAGCGTTTGCAGGTCGAGCGGGAGGCGCAATTCGGCGTCAGCCTGGCCGATTGGTTGCCGGGCAAGGCATGAACAGGCTCCGGACGCCGAACCGGCATATCTGGCTGCGATCTGCCGCGAGAGTGGGGACGAGTGACAAAAAGCGTCAGTTTGCGGCGCTCGAACCCGACGATGTGGCTTCGGGGGCAGGATTGACGTCAGAAAACACGTAGCAGAGGGGCTGGCACGCTTCTGGCAATTGCAGGATCAATTGCTATCGAACTGCCAGCAGGGCAGGGATCGCTGAGGAATGAAGCAGTAATGACGGGCGATAAACGAGTGATCCACCTTCATCAGCGCGATCCGCAGGAAGCGCTGGCACGGCTCAACCGCATCACCGGGTTGCGTTTCGCGCGCTGGCCGGAGTCCCTGCTCGATCATGTCGCGCCCGAGGATCTGGGGCAGAATGCAGAGGGCACGGAGCAACAGCCTTCACCGAGCCCGGGCGTATCTTCGGGCTGAAACGAAAACCCCGCGACGATGCGCGGGGTTTCGCCTGTCCGGCTCTGCTTCAGGCCATGGCCTGACGACTTTCACTGCTGGCCAGCTCTACGGCCTGAACGAAGAATTCCTCGACGATCAGACCTTGCGTCGGCACTGCCGAGCGCAGGCGCACCTGCATGTCTTCGATCTGGTGGCGTACCGGCATGCGGGCGATGCCCGACAGCAGGATCTTGCCATGAGTGTTGATCTTGCCGTGGTCGACGGTCACCTCGCGACGCTTGTCGCCATCGCGATAGTTGATTACCAGGGATACTGGCAGATTGGCCATCCCTGGCAGTTGCAGCCAGGCGGCGACGTTGTATTCGGCCACATGGCCCTCGTAGGGCGTGACCAACAGGCGAGCGACGTCGACGATGCGCGAAGGCACGGAGCCGATCAGCTTGTCTTGCGCTTGGGACATGGTGGTATTCCAGGCTGGGTGAGACTTCGGTGCCAGGAATTATAAGCAGCCCCCTGCCGGCGAAACTGTGCGCTTGGCAGACTGTGCGTGTGACTGGAGTCGCAGTTTCGTCCAGTCGCAGACATTGCTTCGAGGGGACGAGCCTCAGGGCAGGCGCAAGCGGTGGCGCGTGACCGAAGCCGTTTCCAGGTTGCTTTCGGGCAGTGGCAGGATCGCCTGGTTGTGCACGCTGGCCAGTTGCAACCAGAGATGCTCGCCCGTGCTGAACTGATCTCGAGGCAGCCATAGACCGTGGTGCCAGCCATTGCCCGGATCCGGTGTGCTCTGCAGTACGCCTGGATGGGTCTGTGCATTGGGTGCGCGCCTCAACCATACCGGGCGTGGCAGACCCTTGAGGTAGCGCAGGCCGAGGTGCAGGCCTTCGCCGCCCAGATGGCGCCAGCGAACCAGCGCGAGGGTGGGGGTGCCGTTGGTCAGCAACAGCACCAGTTGCCCGACCTGCAACTGTCCACCTTCATTGGCATTGCACAACAGGCGGGCGCCACCGGGGCTGGCATCGATGATCCGGGTTTCGGTGCGTTGTGGCAGTTTGTCCAGCAGTTGTGCATGAATGGCTGGCAGGCCCACGATCAGGCTGCATTGGCCGACGAATTCAGCGCGTTCATGACGTCGTTGCTGGCGGCCCAGCCAGTGCTGGCGTACGCGTTCGAGCAACTGACGCTCCTGCATGCTCTGCAGGGGCGCAGGCTCATGCAGGGCAATCAGCAGGGCACCGAGTTCGAAGCGACGCAGGTTTGCAGGTTCGCCTTCGATGCGCCGATCAAAGGTCAGGCAGGCCTGGGATTCGCTCAGATCGACTACCGGGCCTTCGCTGTCATCTTCTTCGTCCCAGGCCTGCAAGCGTGCCAGATCCGCGAGGGGAGCCAGGGCGCCAAACAGCGTCAGGCATTCGCCCTGGGCGAGGTGGAAGGGATTGCTCAGTGCCAGCAGCAACATCTGCTGATAGAGGCCGCGCAGCGTGCTGGCGGGCTTGGGCTGGAACGCAGCGGCGACCGGTTCGTCCAGGCACTGCTGGTGCTCGCCTATCCAGTACAGCAAGTGACTGTCGCGCCACAGGGAGGTCGGTGGCTCCTGGTACAACTGGTAGTGACGCAGCAACTGCTGGGCGAGGAAGTGCTGGGCCATGTACAGGCACCAGGCCAGATGCGGCAGCGACGGCTGGCGGCCCTGAAGAATCTGCAGCAGCAGCCGTTTGAAGCCGATCCCCAGCTCACCGCACAGTCTCAGGAACAGAGGGCTGGGCGTAGGCTCGTGACTCACCCGTGCAGCGTAGTGGCGATACTCGTCACTGAAGTTTTGCAGCGCTCGCTGTCTTTCCAGTAAGGTCAGGCCGCTACGATTGAGCGTGAACAGCAGGCCGAGCACTTGCTGCAGGCCGTTTTCGAGTTCCAGATGGCGTGCAGCGGCGAGCCGTCCGCTCATTTCCGCTGGCGTCAGGCTGCTCTCTTCGCGGATGTCCGGTACTTCCAGGCGCAGGGCATCCAGCGTCATATCAACCCCGAGTGGACGAGGATCGAGTACATGGGCTTACGGCTCCGGATTGTCTGCAAGGCTGTCTTGGGTATCTGCACCGCTTTGTTGCTGGCAGCATGCTCCGAGGATTTCGGCCCTGATCAGCATGGACGAAAGGTAACGGCTGACAGCCTGGATGGCCAGTGGCTAGTCATCAATTATTGGGCCGAATGGTGTGCGCCCTGTCGCACGGAAATTCCCGAACTGAACGTTCTGCAAGAGCAATTGCAGAAACACTCGGCGCGGGTGATCGGTGTCAACTTCGACGGGTTGCAGGGCGATGACCTCAAGCGGGCGGCAGATGGCTTCGGCATCCGTTTCACCGTGCTGGCGCAAGACCCGGCAGCGCGCTTCGAGCTGCCGCACAATGACGTGTTGCCGGTGACCTATATCGTCGATGACAAGGGCAGGTTGCGCGAGCGTCTGGTCGGCGAGCAGACATCGGCAGGTTTACTCGCCCATCTTCAGCGCCTGCGCGAAAAATGATGGGTCGATAACCCCCTGCGGCAGGCAGTCGCAGCAATAGGTAGCATGCTAAGATTCTGTTCCGGCTGATCCTGTGCCGTGTTTCATGAGTTCGCCTGATGTCCGCTACCCATCTTACCCGTGGCAGTGCCGCTTACCGGCGTGCCACCCTGGCGCTGTTCTGCGCCGGTTTCGCCACCTTTGCCATGCTCTACTGCGTGCAGCCATTGCTGCCGTTGCTGGCTGCGTACTTCCGTGTTTCGGCGGCCAGCAGCAGTCTGGCGCTATCGCTGACGACCCTGAGCCTGGCGCTATGCCTGCTGGTATCCGGTGCTCTGGCCGAGAGCTGGGGGCGCAAGCCGGTGATGGCCGCAGCGCTGGGGTTGGCTGCGATCCTGGGTATCGCCTGCGCGTGGGTGGAGGACTGGGGCAGCCTGCTGATTCTGCGAGCGCTGCTCGGGTTGGCATTGAGCGGTCTGCCGGCATTGGCCATGGCCTACGTGGGCGAGGAGTTCGATCCCGAGGCGTTGCCGGCCGCCATGGGCCTGTACATCGGCGGCACAGCGCTGGGCGGCTTGCTCGGTCGTTTGCTGGCCGGTCTGCTCAGTGACCTGGGCGGCTGGCCCTGGGCTCTGGGCGGGATCGCCGGGCTCGGTCTGCTGGCACTGGGGCTGTTTCTCTGGTTGTTGCCGCCGTCACGGCATTTCACCGCTCAGCCGCTGTCGCTGAGCGGGCTGTTGCGCAATTTCGCCATGCACCTGGGCAACCCGCGCTTGCGAGTGCTGTTCTCCCTGGCCTTCCTGTTGATGGGCGGCTTCGTCGCGCTGTTCAACTATGTAGGGTTCCGTCTGGCCGGCGAGCCGTTCAATCTTTCGGCCACGGTGATCGGCCTGCTGTTCACCGTCTACCTGCTGGGCATCTTCAGTGCCGGCTGGGCCGGACGGCTGGTGCCGCGCTTCGGGGCACGCAAGGTGTTGCACGGCGGCATCGGTCTGATGCTGTTGGGCGTCGCGCTCTGCGCCGCGCCATGGCTGAGCGCGGCGGTGGTCGGGCTGGCGCTCTTCACGCTTGGTTTCTTCGCGGCGCATGCAGTCGCCAGCGGACAGGTCGGTATTCATGCACAAGGGGCCAAGGCTCAGGCATCGGCGCTCTATCTGTGTGCCTATTACCTGGGTTCCAGTCTGGTCGGCTATGTCGGCGGTTATGTCTGGGAGCATGCGGGGTGGTTGTCATTGCTCGCCGTTTTGGCAGCGCTTTTCATCATCGCAGCGACGTTTGTACGACGTTTGTAGGTTGTTTGCCGCTCGTTCAGGGCAGGTTCAAGGAAGGTTCGGTGGGAGTTCAGTAGGCTTGCCGCATACTCGTTTGTGAGTTCACCCCCACCGAAACGGGAGGAGCGAATCGATGAAAATCACCCTGAACCGCAGCCCTGGGCGCCAGCTTTGCCCGGGCCAGCGACAATTTCGTCGGCCTGATCTGGGGGCAGACCGACAACAACATCCAGAAATCCAACGGGCCGAATGCCAATCTGGGCAATCCCAGGTTGGACAATGGTCGCGGTTTCTCGCGCGACAGTAATGTCGGCTACGCGGCGGGGCTTCAGGCCGGTATCCAGCAGGAACCGAATGGCAATACTTCGATTGAAGGCGGCTATCGTTATCTGCGTACCAGTGCCAGCACGGAAATGTCCGTGCATGGGGCCGCACAGTAGTTCACAACTGTACCTTGGAGCCAACTTCGCTTTCTGAACTGCGGCTTCGTATCATCCGGCCGGGCACCTGCCCGGCCTTCGTACAACTGAGAGAGGGGAAGCGTTACATGAAATTGCTGGTGGTGGAGGATGAGGCGCTGCTGCGTCACCATCTGTTCACTCGCCTCAGTGAGAACGGGCATGTGGTGGATGCTGTTCGCACCGCTGAAGAGGCTTTGAGTCGTGCCGAATCATTCAATCATGACCTGGCACTGGTCGACCTCGGCCTGCCGGGCATGAGCGGTATCGACCTGATTCGCGAGTTGCGCAGCCAGGAAAAGAGTTTTCCGATCCTGATTCTGACCGCACGGGGTAACTGGCAGGACAAGGTCGAAGGGCTTTCCTGCGGTGCTGATGACTATGTGGTCAAACCTTTCCAGTTCGAAGAGCTGGAGGCGCGCCTGAATGCCCTGTTGCGGCGATCCTCGGGCTTCACCAAGTCGACCATCGAGGCCGGTAGCCTGGTGCTTGACCTCAATCGCAAGCAGGCGAGCGTCGCAGAACAGGCGTTGCAGCTGACGGCCTATGAATACCGGATTCTGGAATATCTCATGCTGCGTCATCAGCAGGTGGTGGCCAAGGAGCGCTTGATGGAGCAGCTTTATCCAGGTGATGGTGAGCGTGATCCCAATGTAATCGAAGTACTGGTCGGTCGCCTGCGGCGCAAACTGGAGACTGTGCTCGATGGCAAACCGATCGAAACCGTGCGTGGTCAGGGCTACATGTTCAACGAGCGCTGCAAGTGAGCAGGGTGCGTTCGTGGGCAAGCTGAGGATTCGCCTGGGTTCGCTGCGGCTGCGCCTGATGTTGGCCAGTGCCGCGTTGGCGATGCTGTTCATGCTGCTGCTGATGCCGGTGTTGCAGGGAGTGTTTCTCATGGCCCTGGAACAGACGGTGGAAAAACGCCTGGCTTCCGATGCGGCCGCACTGATTTCGGCTGCGCGTATTGATGACGATCAGTTGCACATGCCGGACAAGATGCCGGACGAGGAATTCGACAACCTCGACTCGCACCTGCTGGGTTTCATCTTCGACCGCGACGGTGAAATGATCTGGCGTTCGCGTTCGTCCATCGACGAACAGGTGCGTTACTTGCCGCGATACGATGGTCGCGGTCATGAGTTCGTGCGGATTCGTGACGAGAACGGTCAGGAATACTTCGTGTATGACATCGAGGTCAACCTGCTGCGCGGCGACGAGACTGCGCTGAGTATCGTCACCATGCAACCGACGCGTGAGTACCAGGCTCTTTTTGACGGTTTCGCCTGGCAGTTGCGTCTGTGGCTGGGGGTCGCATTGCTGGTGCTGCTCGGTCTGCTCTGGTTTGGCCTGACCTGGGGTTTTCGCAGCCTGCGGGGGCTCAGTGATGAGCTTGACGGTGTGGAGGCGGGAACCCGCCAGCATCTTAGTGACGATCATCCACGCGAACTGCTGCGTCTGACCAATTCGCTCAACCGTCTGCTCGACAGCGAGCGGCGTCAGCGTGAACGGTACCGCGATTCCCTGGAGGATCTCGCCCATAGTCTGAAGACGCCGCTCAGCGGGCTTCAGGGGGTCGGCGAAATGTTGGCCATTCAGCCTGAGAACCGTGAGCACGTGCAGTTGATGCAGGTACAGATCGAGCGCATGAGCCAGCAGATCGGCTACCAGTTGCAGCGTGCCAGCCTGCGCCGCAGCGGGCTTGTGCGTCACCGTGAGCGGGTGTGGCCGCTGCTTGACGGGTTATGTCGTTCCCTGGACAAGGTCTACCGCGACAAGCGGGTAGAGGTGACGCTGGATGTACCCGAGCATAGCCTGATCACCATGGAGCGCGGTGCATTGATGGAGTTGCTCGGCAACCTCCTGGAGAACGCCTATCGGCTTTGCCTGCGCCGAGTGCACATACGCCTGGAACCTCTGGCGGGAGGATGTCTGATCACTATCGAAGACGATGGTCCAGGTGTGCCGCCAGATCAGCGTGCCCGCGTGCTGCAGCGTGGCGAACGGCTCGATGAGCAGAACCCGGGGCAGGGTATCGGTCTCGCCGTGGTGGAGGACATCGTCGAAAGCTACGACGGTGAGCTGAGTCTGGATGAGTCGGAACTGGGCGGGGCGTGTTTCCGGGTGCGTTTGTACGATTGAGACTGCAGGGGGCGCATGGCGCCCCCTGCCTTTGGCTTGTCGTCGTGTTCAGAGGTGCGTCGCGAAACGCTCCACCGCCTTGACCACGCGCCGCGCGCCATCCTGAATCTCCTCGATCACCTGTCCGGCCTGAGTGGACAGTTCCAGGCCCAGTTCGGCCTGACTCCTGCCGCGGTCGATGATCTCCACGGCGTGTTCGGCGAGTTGCTGGTTCTGCCCAACCACGCTGGTGATTTCTTCGGTGGCAGCGCTGGTGCGCGAAGCCAGTTGACGAACCTCGTCGGCGACCACGGCGAAGCCACGCCCCTGTTCACCGGCGCGAGCGGCTTCGATGGCGGCATTGAGTGCCAGCAGGTTGGTCTGTTCGGCGATGCTGCTGATGTTCTTGACGATGCCCCCAATCAACTGCGACTGCTTGTCCAGTGCCTCGATACCCTGCGCTGCTTCCTGCATGCGATTGGCCAGTTCGCGCATGGCATCGAGCATCTGCTGCACCACGGCGGCGCCATTGCGGGCGCTGGCGTCGGTACCTTTGGACGTGTCGAAGGCAATGCCTGCCGCTTCGGCCACTTCCGCTTCGCGGGTCACCTGATCGGTGATCACCGTGGCGAACTTGACTACCTTGTACAGTCGGTCGTGGGCATCGGTAATGGGGTTGTAGGAGGCCTCCAGCCACACGTCGCGGCCATGGCTGTCGAGACGCTTGAAACGGTCGACCACGAACTCGCCGCGGCGCAGTTTTCCCCAGAAGTTCTTGTATTGCTGGGAGTTGGCCTCGGTCGGATCGCAGAACATGCGGTGATTCTTGCCCTGTATCTGGTTCAGGCCGTAGCCCATGGCGTCGAGGAAGCGCTGGTTGGCGGTCAGCACTTCACCCTCGAGGTTGAATTCGATGACCGCGGTAGAGCGCTGCAAGGCGTTGATCAGGTTCTCATGCTCGCGGGAGTTCTCGATGGTACGGGTCAGGTCACTGGCATATATCGAGAAATGCAGAACGCGCCCGCTGCTGTCACGGATCGGTTGCAGGATCGAGCGCAGCCAGGCTTCTTCACCATCGCCACGTAGCAGGCGGATGACCCCGGCCAGGTGTTCGCCACGCTCGAGCGCCCGGCGTACACGGTGATGGAAGTCGAGCTCGCGTACGTGCGGAGGGATGACTTCCAGCAGCATGCGTCCCTGCAACTGGGCGGCGCTGTAGTGCATTTCCTTGAGGAAGTTGTCGTTGGCCGACTCGATGCGCCCCTGGGGGTCGAGTATCAGGGCCAGCATCTCTTCGTCGAGGCTGGCGCGTACCTGTTCGATGGAGGAGAGCTGCTCGCGTAGTGCCTGCATCTCCTGCTTCAGTCGAGTCGCAAACATGGATATCGGTCTCTGGAATGGGGGCTGGTAACTGTGTCGGCGGCGTGGGTCGATTGTTTAGTCGTGTGTCGCTTTCTGACAAATGAATCTGCACCTGCAACAGTAGGTGCCGCCCTGGAGGCTTCTCTCGGGCAGGTTCAGCGGGTTCAGTTTTCCTGGGCGCGGTAGGCTCCGGGGGTGAGTCCGGTCCATTTCTTGAAGGCGCGGTGGAAGGCCGATGGCTCGGAGAAGCCGAGTTGTTCGGCAATGTCCTGAATCGCCCACTCGTCGCGGCCCAGGTGGTAGATGGCGAGGTCACGGCGCAAGTGATCCTTGAGCTCCTGGAAGCTGGTGCCTTCCTCGCGCAGATGACGGCGCAGCGTTTGTGGGCTGGTGTGCAGGTGCTGGGCCACGTTTTCCAGATCCGGCCAGGTGCGGCAGTCACGGCCAAGCAGACGACGAATCTGACTGGTCAGGCTGTCACCACCATCCGGGCGTGCCAGCAGGTCGGCGGGGGAGTGCTGGAGAAACTGCTTGAGCGTTCGCTCGTCCTGCAACAGCGGCATGGCCAGGTAGCGCGCATGGAACAGCAGGCTGGTCTGCTTGGCGGCAAACCGCCGGTTGTTGGGGAACAGTAGCTCGTACTCAGTGGCATGTTCCGGTTCAGGGTAGGAAAACGTGGCTTCTTCGAGGCGGATGCGCTGGCCGATCAGCCAACTGCCAAGGCGGTGCCAGATCACCAGCAGGCTTTCCACCAGAAAATGATCGGGGTCCCACAGGGGGCTGTCATCCACGCTCAACCTTGCCCAGTCGCCTTCACGTTGCAGGTGGATCAGCGGCGCATCCGGGAACAGGCCATAGAACAGCGCGCCACGGCTCAGCGCCTTCTCCAGGCTGCGGCAGTGGATGATGGCGTGCCCCATCATGGCGAAGGTGCCACGTTTGCTCCGCTGGCGGCCGAAGCCGAGATACTCGTCGTCCAGCGCCTCCCACAACAGTTGCATCAGCCGGGCAAATTGTTCGGGAGCGACACGTGCGCGCGGCTCCTGAAGGATCGCAGGCTGGATACCTGCTTCACGCAGGATGGTGTCGCACGCCAGGTTCTGGCGTTGGGCACCGCGCAGGGCGGCACGGACGAAATGGCTGGCGATGGTGCGTTCGCGCATGGGCAGGCCCGTCGAAGTGATCGTCGATGGTAGCCAGAGCGAGCGGCGGGCAACAAGTCGCTCGTCATGACCGGTCTGCGGATGGATATCCGCCAGGCCCTGGCACCTGCCCGTGCGGAAACCCGCCAGAGGCAAAAATATTGCTTAGCTAATTAATTATTTAACTGTTTGTTTTTATTTGTTTTTTTGTTGATTTCAGGTGTGGCACGAGGCTTGCGAAAGGGGGAGCAAGGTGCGCTTCACGTGCCTCGACAATAAACCCCTCCGGATGGAGGGAAACATGCTTACAAAAGGGCCATGCAGTCTCTGAAGGATGCGCTGCGTGGTCACTGAGGAACTGCCATGACGACCGACGTCATCCGTCAACCGTTCTACAAAATGCTCTACGTTCAGGTTCTGGTCGCGATCACCATCGGCATCCTGCTCGGCCACTTCTACCCCGAGACGGGTGTGGCGCTGAAGCCGCTCGGCGATGGTTTCGTCAAACTGATCAAGATGGTCATCGCACCCATCATCTTCTGTACCGTGGTCAGCGGTATCGCGGGCATGCAGGACATGAAGGCGGTTGGCCGTACGGGTGGTTATGCGCTGTTGTACTTCGAGATCGTCTCCAGCGTTGCGCTGGTGATCGGCCTGATCGTGGTCAACGTGGTGCAGCCGGGCGCCGGCATGCATGTCGACCCGAACACTCTGGATGCCAGCAAGATCGCTGCCTACGCCTCGGCTGGCGAGCAGCAGAGCACCATCGGCTTCCTGCTCAACGTGATTCCGTCCACCGTGGTCGGTGCGTTCGCCAACGGCGACATCCTGCAAGTGTTGTTCTTCTCGGTGATCTTCGCTTTCGCCCTGCAGCGCATGGGTGAGTTCGGCAAACCGGTTCTGGAGTTCATCGATCGCATCGCCCACGTGATGTTCGGCATCATCAACATGATCATGAAGGTCGCGCCCATCGGTGCCTTCGGTGCCATGGCCTTCACCATCGGCCAGTACGGTGTCGGCTCGCTGGTGCAACTGGGCCAGTTGATGCTGTGCTTCTACATCACCTGTGTGTTCTTCGTGCTGGTGGTGCTGGGTGGCATCTGCCGCGCCCATGGTTTCAGCGTCGTTCGCCTGATCCGTTACATTCGCGAAGAGCTGATGATCGTGCTGGGAACCTCGTCGTCCGAGTCGGTACTGCCGCGCATGCTGACCAAGATGGAGAAACTGGGTGCGAAGAAATCCGTCGTCGGCCTGGTGATCCCTACCGGTTATTCCTTCAACCTCGACGGTACGTCCATCTACCTGACCATGGCGGCGGTGTTCATCGCTCAGGCCACCGATACGCCGATGGACATCACCCATCAGATCACCCTGCTGCTGGTGTTGCTGGTCGCGTCCAAGGGCGCCGCCGGTGTCACCGGTAGCGGTTTCATCGTGCTGGCCGCCACGCTGTCTGCCGTAGGCCACCTGCCGGTTGCCGGTCTGGCGCTGATCCTTGGTATCGACCGCTTCATGTCCGAGGCGCGTGCGTTGACCAACCTGGTCGGTAACGGCGTTGCCACCATCGTGGTCGCCAAGTGGTGCAAGGAGCTGGACGAAGACACCCTGCAGCGCGAGCTGGCATCCGGTGGCAAGCCCGAGGTGGCTGCGGCTCCGGCCAACCGCGAACTGGTTTGACGTGCTGCTCCTGCCACGCACAGGAGTCACCTTCGGCCCGCCTTGATGGCGGGCTTTTTTTGCCTGGTGCAGGTTGACCGAATGGGTCAACCCGGCTGAGCGCATGGGTCATTGAGCCGTGCGCCACGGCACACCTAACCTTCGCGCAATAACAGGCAGCGGAGGAACCGCACCATGCAGCGCAACCATTTCGACACCGAGCACAAACTGTTTCGCGACGCGTTCGCCACCTTCCTGGACAAGGAGGTGGTGCCACATCAGTCCGCGTGGGAAGAGGCTGGCGTGGTGGATCGCAGCGTGTGGCGCAAGGCGGGCGAGATGGGTTTTCTGCTGCCCTGGGCGGATGAGGAGTACGGCGGCGCCGGGCTTGTGGACTTTCGCTACGAACAGATCATGTGCGAGGAGCTGGCGCGGATCAACGAGCCCGGTTTCATGATCCCGCTGCATTCGGCGTTATGCGGTCCCTACATCGCCGAATACGGCAATGCCGAGCAGAAGGCGCGCCTGCTGCCGGGCATCATTCGTGGCGAGACCATCCTCGCCGTTGCAATGACCGAGCCGTCGGCAGGTTCCGATCTGGCCGGCATGCGCACCACGGCGCTGGACAAGGGCGATCACTGGGTGCTCAACGGTTCCAAGGTGTTCATCTCCAATGGCTACCTGGCCGATGTGGTGATCGTCGCGGCCAAGACCGATCCGGCCAACAAGCACGCCATGGGGCTGTTTCTGGTCGAGCGCGGCATGCCCGGTTTCGAGCGCGGCAAGAAGCTGAAGAAACTCGGCATGCACAGCCAGGACACTGCCGAACTGTTCTTCAACGAGGTCAAGGTGCCCAAGGAGAATCTGTTGGGCGATGCCAAGGGTGGATTCTTCTACCTGATTAACATGCTCGCTCAGGAGCGTCTGACCAACGCCTGCGGCGCGGTGGCTGGTGCCGAAGCAGCCTTGCAGACCACCATCGATTACGTCAGGGAGCGGCAGGCCTTCGGCCGCCCGGTCGCGCACTTTCAGAACACCCGCTTCAAACTCGCGGAAATGCGCACGCAGATCGACGTGGCGCAGGTCTTCACCGACCGCTGCGTGATGGATCACAACCAGAAGAAGCTCACGCCAGAGGTGGCTGCCGAGGCCAAGCTGTTCACCACCGAACTGCTTGGCAAGGTGGTGGACGAGGGGGTTCAGTTGCATGGTGGCTGGGGCTACATGTGGGAGTATCCGATCTGCAAGATGTACGCGAACGCCCGTATTCAGCGCATCTTCGCCGGCACCTCGGAAATCATGAAGGAGATCATCAGCCGCGGTATGAAGCTGTAGCGGCCGTTCGACGGAGAGTGGATATGAACCTTGCGATTGATGCATGGGCTCAGCCCGCCGGTGGTCGGCTGCGTGAGCGCATGCCGGAAGTGGCGCGGCTGTTCGAGAAGTCCGGCAGTGCGCATCTGCTGGATGTGCGACTCGGCCCCGAGGAGACCGTCGCGCAGATGGATGAGGCAGGTGTCGACAAGCTGATGCTGGCCGCCTGGTGCCGCCCGGAGGGCTGGGTGTTCAGTAACGACGAGATCGCCGAATTTACCCGGGCCTTTCCCGAGCGCTTCGTCGGCGTGGCCAGCGTCGACCTGAGCAAGCCCATGGCCGCCGTACGCGAGCTGGAGCGGGCCGTGCACGAGCTGGGATGCAAGGCGCTGCGCATTGTGCCCTGGCTGTGGAAGTTACCTCCGAACGACCGGCGCTATTACCCGCTGTATGTGAAGTGCATCGAACTGGACATTCCCTTCTGCACCCAGGTTGGTCATACCGGCCCGCTGATGCCGTCGGAAACCGGGCGTCCGGTGCCTTATCTGGACGAGGTGGCGCTGGACTTTCCTGAGCTGCGCATCGTCGCCGGACATATTGGCCATCCCTGGACGGACGAGATGATCGGCGTGGCCTGGAAGCACGACAACGTCTTCATCGATACCTCGGCCTATCTGCCTCGTTACTATCCCGCGCAGTTGCTGCAGTACATGCAGAGCTATGGTGCGCACAAGGTGCTGTTCGGCAGCAATTTCCCGCAGTTGGCCTTGAGCCGCTGCCTGGCCCAGGTCAAGGAACTCGGTCTGCCTGTCGAGGTGGAGGCGCAATTTCTCTACGCTAACGCCCGTCGGGTATTTGGTTTGTAATAGCCGGCTGATCGAGATGCCCCGGCGTTACGCCGGATTTAACGCAGGCCCCGCACAACAACCGATAACAGGTGCGCCGCGATGATCGAATCACTGCAATTGCCGCTGCAACGTTTCAACCACTGGCTGACCCGGCAGCCCGACGCCATCTGGCTGCGTCAACCGGTGCAGGGCGTCTGGCATGACTACAGCTGGCGCCAGGTCGACGATCAGGCGCGGCGACTGGCCAGCGCGTTGCTGGCGCTGGGCTGCGTGCCGGGCGAGCGCGTTGCCCTGCTGGCGAAGAACTGCGCCGAGTGGTTCGTCAGTGATCTGGCCATCCAGCATGCCGGCCTGATCAGCGTGCCGTTGTATCCGCTACAGGCGCCGGAGCAGATCGCCTATGTACTGGAGCACGCCGGCTGCAAGGTGATTCTGGTGGGCAAGCTGGACGAGCCTGACAGGCTGGCCACAGGTATCGCGCCGCACATCACCCGCATCGCCATGCCATACCCGACCATGGCCGCCCAGCATCAATGGCAGGCGTTGCTGGCAGCGCATGAGCCCCTGCTCGGGACGCGTTCGCAGCGAGGCGAGGATCTGCTGTCGATCCTCTACACCTCCGGTACTACCGGGCAACCCAAGGGTGTGATGCTGTCGGCCCATGCCATGGCCTATTCGGCTGCCAACGCCACGGCGGAGATGAAGATGACGCCGCAGGATCGGTTCTTCTCCTATCTGCCGTTGTCGCATGCGGCCGAGCGTTTTCTGGTCGAGTTCAACAGCCTCTATTGCGGTGCGTCGGTGGCCTTCGTCGAGTCGCTGGATACCTTTGCCGATGACCTGCGCAGGGTTCGTCCGACCGTATTCTTTTCCGTGCCGCGCCTCTGGACACGCTTTCAGCAGGGGGTGCTGGAGAGGCTGCCCGCGCAGAAGCTCGAGCGCCTGCTGGGTATTCCGCTGCTGGGGCGACTGGTGGCGCACAAGGTTCGGGCAGGGCTCGGGCTGGATCGGGCGCGTATCCTGGTATCCGGCGCGGCTGCGATTTCCAGTGGTGTGCTGGCCTGGTATCAGCGCCTGGGACTGACGATCTGCGAGGGATATGGCATGACCGAGCACTTTGCCTATGGCTGTTTCAACCGGCCAGGGCAGGTTCGTTTCGGTACGGTGGGGCGACCGATGCCGCACCTGCAACTGCGCATCGACGACAGTGGGGAAATCCTGCTGCGCAGCGAGACGCTGATGCAGGGCTATTACCGCGAGCCGGACAAGACCGAGGAAACGCTCGAGGGCGGCTGGCTGCATACCGGTGACCGGGGCGAGCTGGACGAGGCGGGCTACCTGCGCATCACCGGGAGGGTGAAGGACATCTTCAAGACCAGCAAGGGCAAGTACGTGGCACCGGCGCCCATCGAAGGTGAAATCGCCAAGAGTCACTGGGTCGAGCAAGTGTGTCTGATGGGCAGCAATATGGATCAGCCCGTGGCGCTGGTCGAACTGTCTCCGGCTGCCCGACAGCAGCCGCGGGAGGTGCTCGGGCAGGCCCTGGCCGCGCACCTGCACGCGCTCAATCGGCAACTGGCACCGCATGAGCGGGTCAGTCATTTGTATCTGATAAACGAGGCCTGGACGGTGGATAACGGCAGCATGACGCCGACCATGAAGATTCGTCGCAATGTACTGGAGGCGCGTTATGCCGGGGTCATCGAGCGACTGCCAGACGAGGTTGCCATCGTCTGGGAAGGCTGATTCGCAAGGCGGGGAAATCCGCCACTGAACCTTTCTTGCGGCCCATGTCGCATCATCAGAACTGGAGTCATCATGTCCGGCCCGTTGTCATCGCTGAAAATTCTCGATTTTTCCACCTTGCTGCCAGGGCCGTTCGCCTCCCTGCTGCTGGCCGACATGGGCGCCGAGGTGTTGCGAGTGGAGTCGCCCACGCGCATGGATCTGGTACGCGTGCTGCCGCCGCACGATGGTGGAACGTCCACCAGTCATGCCTACCTCAATCGCAACAAGCGCAGCATCGCCCTGGATCTCAAGCGTCCCGAAGCCGTGGAGGTTGTCAGGCAGCTGGTGAGCGAGTACGACATCGTGCTGGAGCAGTTTCGCCCTGGCGTGATGGACAAGCTGGGGGTGGGCTATGAGGCGCTCAAGGCGATCAACCCGCGACTGATCTATGTATCGATCACCGGATACGGCCAGAGTGGTCCTTACCGTGATCGTGCCGGCCATGACATCAACTACCTGGCGCTGGCCGGTATCGCCAGTTACACCGGTCGCCGCGATAGCGGGCCGCTGCCGCTCGGCGTGCAGTTGGCCGACCTCGCCGGCGGTTCGTTGCATGGCGTGATCGGTCTGCTTGCGGCCGTGGTGCAGCGTCAGGTCACCGGCCTGGGCCAGCAGGTCGATGTGAGCATGACCGATTGTGCCTTCAGCCTGCATGGCATGGCCGGCGCCGGTTACCTTGGGGCTGGTGTGCAGCCCGAGATGGAGAACCAGGCGCTCAATGGCGGCAGCTTTTACGACTACTACCGTACCCGTGATGGCCGCTGGTTTTCCGTCGGTAGCCTGGAGCCGCAGTTCATGCAGCAGTTCTGCGCCGCCATCGGTCGCCCGGAGCTGGCCGCCCGTGGCTTGTCGCAGAAGCCTGAGGATCAGCGTGCGCTCAAGCGCGAAATCGAAATCGAATTCGAGAAGCGCGACTTCGCCGAGTGGAGCCAGGTGTTCGCCAAACTGGACGCCTGCGTCGAGCCCATGCTGCCGCTGGCCGAGGCGCTCGAACACCCGCAGATCAGGGCGCGTGGCCTGGTGGTGGAGGTGCCGCGCGAAGGATTGCCGGCGCAGTCGCAACTGGCCTGCCCGCTGAAGTTCTCCGAAGGTTTGCCGTCGCCCAGGCATGTGGGGGCGGCAGTTGGTGCGCACACCGAGCAGGTGCTGGTGGAGTTGGGTTATGACGCCGAACAGATCGCGGCGTTGAGGGCGGCCAGGGCGCTGGGTTGAGCCGAACGGTGGCGCGCGTGGCGATTGCCGGTGCGCGTGGCGCATCCTACGGGATACAGGGTGCGCTGTGCGCACCAATGCCTTGTGGGGGGGGCTGCGATCATTCCCGGCGGTGTTCACCGGTAAAGTGCAGCGTCACCTTGCAGCGCCGACAATAGTAACGTCGTCCCTTGGCCACCAGGGCATGGCGCTGGGCGGAGAAGGGAAACTCGCCGTCGGGGCAATTGCAACGGTAGATGAAGCGGCTGACCTGGCGTCGCTCCACCTCGTAGCTGTGGCAGCGATGCGGTGGCAGTTCATAGACGCCGCGCATGATCAGTTGCCACTCCTCGCCATGGGGCTGGATACGAGGGCCGAACAACTGGTGAGCGATCATGTGGGCTACTTCGTGAGGCACCGTCTGGCGCAGGAAGTCCTCGTGGTTGTCCCGGTAAAGCTGCAGGTTGAAGCGCAGCTTGTTTTCCGTCAGGTGCGCGACCCCCGCCTTCTGCCCACGCAACTTGAAGCTGATCTCGGGGCGGGCAAAGGGTTGCTTGAAGAAGGCTTCCGCCTGCTGGTAGCAGGCTTCGACACGGGCGTGAATCTGTTCGGGCATCGTGAGGCGCAGGTACGGGCTGACGGCGAATTATGCCGCAAGGCGGTCGCCTGCGCAGGTATCACTCGTCTCCTGGTGCCTGCATGCGCTCCTCCTGCGTGCTGCGACTCTGATCCTGCTGCACGGTGCGCTGATAGTCCGGCTCCAGGGTATAAGTCCAGAACAGGATCATGCTGACCAGGATGGTCACGATTACCAGCAGCCCCACGCCAAGCATCGAGGAGGCGTAGAGAAAGCCCTGCTGGTTGTCGATACGCATGAAGCGCGGCAGCCCGACGTACATCAGGTACGCGGCATGGGCGCAGGCGAGCAGCAGCACGCCGATCGCCAGCCAGCGCGTGGGATAGAGCGCTGCGATACCGGCCAGAAAGAATGGCGTGCAGGTGTAGGCGATGAAACCGATGCACTGGTTGAAGGTTGGCCTGGCTTCGAAGGTGCGTGACATGTAGCGCAGGAAGTAGCCCATGATGGTCACGCCGATCAGGGTGGCCAGGTAGAGCAGCGTGCTCAGTTGCAGGGCACTGATTGCTTCCAGGCGGATGCGCTCCTCGTCCACCAGGCTCCAGCCAACCCAGTGGGTGCCGATGAACAGGCAGGCTGCCGGCAGCAGACTCCAGAGCAGCAGGTAGGGCAGGTAGCTGGCGCCGTTGCGTTCTTCGTCCTGGCGAATGGCCGTCCAGGCCTGGTCGGGGCGAGTGAGGAGGGTGTAGATATTCAGGAACATGGGGAGATTCCATCCAGTGACTGCCTTTAAGGTTCGGGCAGCCATCACGCCGGGTGGTTCAATCCAAATCTTCCCACCAATGACAAGGCCGCCCGAAGGCGGCCTGTCGTTTCAGTGAGTCAGTCCTCGGGTCAACTGGTGTAGACCGGGCCGATGCCCATGCCCCAGAGGATCACCGAACTGGCGATCATCGCCACCAGCACCACCAGGCCGACAGCCAGCACAGAGCTGGAGAACATGAAGCCCTCGTCTTCGGGGATGTTCATGAACGTCGGTATGCCGACATAGAGCAGGTACACCGTGTAACAGATGGCGACCGTACCGACCACCATACCCAGCCACAGGTGCGGATAGAGCGCCGCGAGGCCGGCGATGAACAGAGGGGTCGCGGTGTAGGCGGCGAACACCACGCATTGGGTCAGGCTTGGATTGGCGTCATAGGTTCGGGCCATCCAGTGGATGAAGGCGCCCATCACGGCCACCCCGGCAAGCATTGCCAGGTAGGACATGACGGTCATCACCATCGCACTGCCTTCGGTCAGCATCACGGGCGCTCGGTCACCGATGGCCCAACCGACCTGAGTGGTGCCGATGTAGGACGAGATCGCGGGAATCGCCGCCAGTATCAGCACGTGGGTGAGGTACATGTGGCTGATGGACTCCTCCTCGCCACGGATTTCCTGCCATTCTTGATCGGGATGGGTGAAGAGCCCCCAAACGTGGTGGATCATGTCGGACACCTCCTTTTCTTATGACGGTCGCCCCCCAGCGCAAGCCCGGTACGCATGCAGCCTCACCGGGCGCCAGACCGAATCTATGCGACCTTATGTCGCAGTATAGGCAGGGGCTGGAGGGCACGTGGTGCCTGGCTTTAGAGCAAATCGCTCTCTATGCGTCAGCTGTAATAGCGCTCAAGAATTTCCATCGCCTTGTTGATCGACTGCAACCGCTCCGTGCTGCCTCCTCGATCCGGATGATGCTGGCTGACCAGTTGGCGATAACGGTGCTTGATGCGTGGCATATCCACCGGTATTTCGTCGTTCAGTTCGAACAGTGCCAGAGCGGCCTGCTTTTCTTCACCGCCCTGCATGCGCGTCCAGAAGCTGGCCAGCAGGCGCTCGACGTCACGTTCATCGGTATCGCGCAGGTTGTCGAGGTTCAGATAGTAGTCACGTAGCGCATCGTGCTCGCTCAGGGCCGAAATACTGGGCTGGTACGGCAGAAGCTGAATGCGGAGAGGGCTGATTTGCAGCAGATGGGCTTGCTGCTGCCAGAGCGTATCGCGCAGGCGGTATAGCGCGTTGAACAGCAGAAAATGGGTGCGAAACAGTACCAGCCTGTCGGTCAGCGGCAGATTGGGCAGGTGACCGCTGTGCCCGGCCTTGAGCTGCTGGATCAGTGCGTATTCGGCCAGTCCGGCGGGGGCTGCCTGCAACAGTTGCAGCACCTGCTCGGCAAGGTCGAGGCTGGGGTCTAGGTCGTCATTCATCGCGCGAGCCTAGCATTTAAGCGTCGACGGGGTAGGGCACGCGTGCCTTTATGCGTAAAATGTCGCGCTTTCGTTCCCACCCTCCGGATCTCGACGCACCATGGGCACCCTTTCGGTCAACCAGAACAAACTGCAGAAGCGCATTCGCCGCCTGGCCGGCGAGGCCATCACCGACTTCAACATGATCGAGGACGGTGACAAGGTGATGGTCTGCCTGTCCGGTGGCAAGGACAGCTACACCATGCTCGACGTGCTGCTGTATCTGCAGAAGGTGGCGCCGATCAGGTTCGAGATCGTGGCGGTGAACATGGATCAGAAGCAGCCTGGCTTTCCCGAGCATGTACTGCCGGCCTACCTGGAATCCATCGGTGTGCAGTACCACATCATCGAGAAGGACACCTACTCGGTGGTGAAGGAGAAGATCCCCGAGGGCAAGACCACCTGCTCGCTGTGCTCGCGTCTGCGGCGTGGAACCCTGTACACCTATGCCGACGAGATCGGTGCGACCAAGATGGCGCTGGGGCACCATCGCGACGATATCCTGGAAACCTTCTTCCTCAACATGTTCTATGGCGGCACGCTCAAGGCCATGCCACCCAAGCTGTTGTCCGACGATGGACGCAACGTGGTGATTCGCCCGTTGGCCTACTGTGCCGAGGCCGACATCGAGGCCTACAGCCAGCTCAAGGCGTTTCCCATCATCCCGTGCAACCTCTGTGGTTCGCAGGAAAATCTGCAGCGTCAGGTGGTCAAGGAGATGTTGCAGGAGTGGGAACGCAAGAGTCCGGGCCGCGTCGAGATCATGTTCCGCGCCCTGCAGAACGTGCACCCCTCGCAACTGGCCGACCGTAACCTGTTCGATTTCCAGAGCCTGAAGATCGACGACAGCGCCACGCCGCGCTTCCTCGACGTGATGAGCCTGTAACGCACTGCCGTCGGGTGGATCACGCTTCGCCAATCCACCCGGCATGGGATTGGTGGATGTAAAAGCGGCATCCACCCCACGCTCTTCGCCGCGCACTGCATCCGGGCTGCTTGTGCGCCTCCACGCCACCCTTGCCAGGCCATGAAGGCCTGGAGTATGGTTTGGCCATCGTTTCGGAGAATCTCATGTCTGCCAGTCTCAACACCCTGTCCTCGCTGCAAGCCGGTGCCACTCGCGCCGCGCTGCTTCGTGCGCAGGCGGTCGTGGCTGCGGCGTATTACTTCTTTGGGTATTGGTTTAGCCACAGGCGCGCCTGATACCCCACAGGCGGCCTGAGACAGCAGGGTCGCCACCAGAGACGTTTCCAGCAAACCCCCGGTCGGCAACCCGACCGGGGGTTTTGTTTTTTCGGCCGAAAACGGCCACAGATCGAGGAACTACAGATGAATCGTTACCAGAATTATTACCGTAACTACCGCTACGACTGGCGATTTAGCAGCGTTACCGCCGCCCTGATACCCCTCGAACGAACAACTCGATAGTGCCGCCGCGGCATCGACCGCGCCGGCCAAGGAACCGCCAGATCATGAATGCATCCATCTCCGCTCAACTTGCTTCCACCGTCACCTCCATCGCCCGCCGCAGTGCCCAGCCGCTGCCCAGCCCCGCCGTTCTGCGCCAGCGCCTGCCGCTGTCCGGCACGCTTGCCGAACGCATTGCCGCCAACCGTGACGCCATCCGCGCCGTGCTCGATGGCCGCGACCCGCGCCTGCTGGTGGTGGTCGGCCCCTGTTCCCTGCACGACCGCACCAGCGCCCTCGAATATGCCGAGCGCCTGGCCGAGCTGGCGCCGCAGGTCGACGACCAACTGTTGCTGGTGATGCGCGCCTATGTGGAAAAACCGCGCACCACCGTGGGCTGGAAGGGGCTGCTCTATGACCCGCACCTGGATGGCAGTGGTGACATGGCCGAAGGCTTGCGCCAGTCGCGACAGCTGATGCTGGATATTCTCGAGCGCGGCCTGCCGCTGGCCACCGAGCTGTTGCAGCCAATGGCTGCCGGTTACTTCGATGATCTGCTCGGCTGGGCCGCGATTGGTGCGCGCACCAGTGAGTCGCAGGTGCACCGCGAGATGGTCAGCGGCCTGGATCTGCCGGTCGGTTTCAAGAACGGTACCGACGGCAGCGTCGGTATCGCCTGCGATGCCATGCGCTCTGCGGCGCATCCGCACCAGCACTTCGGCATCGACGATCTTGGTCATCCGGCGCTGCTGCACACTGCCGGCAACCCGGACACCCATCTGGTGCTGCGCGGTGGCCATGGTGCGCCGAACCATGACGCCGCCAGTGTCGCGGCTGCGCGTGATGCCCTGCTGCGTCAGGGCATTGCCCCACGGATCATGGTCGATTGCAGTCATGCCAACAGCGGCAAGGATCCGCTGCGCCAGCCGGCGGTGCTGGACAGTGTGATCGACCAGCGTCTGGCGGGTGATGCCAGCCTGCGCGGGGTGATGCTGGAGAGCCACCTTTTCGATGGTTGTCAGGCGCTTACCGGCGAGCTGCGTTACGGCGTATCGATCACCGATGGCTGCCTGGGCTGGAGCGGTAGCGAGGCTGCGTTGCGCCAGGCCGCCGCGCGTTTGCGCGGGTAGGGCTTGCGATGTTCGGCGTACTGCGTGCAGGCTTCGTCATCCGTTTCATGAAGGATTCGATTCATGCGTGATTACAAGTGGCTGCACGCGTTCTGCCTCAACCGCTTTGGTTCGCTGAAGGCGATGGAGGCCATGCTGCCGCAGCCGCGCAGCGACGCCGAGCTGCGTGCACTGAGCGATGACCGCTACCTGTCGCAGATCAGCCTGCGCATCTTCCGCGCCGGCCTCAAGCACAGCCTGGTGGATGCCAAATGGCCGGCGTTCGAGGAGGTCTTCTTCGGCTTCGATCCGGAAAAGGTGGTGCTGATGGGCGCCGAGCGTCTGGAGAATCTGATGCAGGATGTGCGGCTGATCCGCCATCTGGGCAAGCTGAAGAGCGTGCCACGCAATGCCCAGTTCATCCTTGACGTGCGCCGCGAGAAGGGCAGCTTCGGGGCGTTGATCGCCGACTGGCCGGTGACCGATATCGTCGGTCTGTGGAAATACCTGGCCAGGCACGGCAATCAGTTGGGCGGACTGTCGGCGCCGCGCTTTCTGCGCATGGTGGGCAAGGACACCTTCATTCCCACCGACGACATGGTCGCGGCGTTGAAGGCTCAGGGGGTGATCGACAAGGCGCCCACCAGTCAGAAGGATCTGGCGGCGGTGCAGACCGCTTTCAACCAGTGGCATGCCGAAAGCGGTCGGCCGTTGTGTCAGCTATCGGTGATGCTGGCGCACACGGTCAATCACTGAGTGAATCCTGCAAGGCCTCCAGCCATTCCCTGGGCACGTCGCGCTTCATCGCCAATTGGCATTGCTGGCTGTCCGGGTCGAACACGATCACCGCTTCACCCTTGTCCAGAGCGTGGCGAACCCGCTGTACGCGGGTTTGCAGCGGGGTTTCGTCACCGTTGTCGGTACCGTCGCGGGTGACGAAGTCTTCGATCAGCGCGGTAAGCGTTTCGGCTTGCAGCAGGTGGGAGGGGATCAGCACGGTCGTCAGGCTCCAGTTGGCGCTGCCTATGATAGAGCTGTCGCCGGCTCATCGCGACAGCGCCTGCTGGGCATCTCTAAAAACTACCTCGGCTTTGGCTTCCTGCGTCGCTCTACCTCCTGCATCCATGCAGTCGTGCGTTGTCATCGCTGGATAAAAAACAGGCTGGAACGCCAGCCCGGTCAAATGCTCATTTACAGCTCGTAAAGTCGAGCGTGACTCCGCCTGTTTTTGCGGGGCCGCCATCGGTATTGCGCTGACTGCCTCGCCTACGTTTTTAGAGGTGCCCTGCAGTCAGGAGCCGGACATTTTCAGGTAACGCTCCAGGGTGCTGTAGAGCAAGGTGCTGTCCAGCGGTTTACCGAGGAAGTCGTCCATGCCGGCATCCAGGCCGTGCTGTCGATGCTCGTCGAGGATGTGTGCGGTCAGGGCGATGATCGGGACGGCGCCGAGCTGCCGCTCATGCTCCAGGCGGCGAATCTGCCGGGTGGCTTCGAAGCCGTCCATCACCGGCATCTCGCAATCCATCAGGATCAGCTGCACGGCCCCGGGGGCACGACTGTATTCGTCGAGGGCGGCCTGGCCATTGGTTACCAGGCGCACGTTGTAGCCACGCTTCTTCAGAAAACCCTGAACCACCAGCTGGTTGACCGTATTGTCCTCGGCGACCAGGATGCAGGGGGCGTTGCCATTGTCGCTGCGTGTCTCTCTGACCAACTGATGCACCTGTGCCGTGGGCTTTTCATAGAGGTTCCTCAAGGCCTGGCGCAGTGCATTGATCGCCATCGGCTGGGCCTGGTGTTGCAGGCGCAGGCCCTGGCTCGACGGCAATTGCTGGCAGGCCTCGGGCGGACAGACCAGCAGCACGCGTTGCTGCATCTGCAACATGGGCCTGAGCGAGTCGAGCCAGTGATTGACGCTGCCGGGCCAGGGGGCCATCAGTACTTCCAGGTAGTCTTGCAGGCGTTCCGGTGTCTGGCAGCGTTCGGTGCGCATGCCCCAGCGGCCAAGCAGGCGGCTCAGGGCATCGAGCCCGAGACCGTCGAGCGAGGCGAGCAGGGCGGTGCGCCCGGCGAGCAGGCGGGTGAGTTCATCGGCTGGCTCCTGCTCGCCGACCAGCGGGATGTCGAAGGCGAAGCGGGTACCCTGTCCCAGCGTGCTCTGTACTTCGATGCGCCCTCCCATCATTTCCACCAGTTCCTTGCTGATGGCCAGGCCCAGACCGCTGCCGCCGTAGCGCCGGGTGGTACTGGAGTCGCCCTGGGCGAAGGATTCGAAGAGTTGCGCCAGCGCCTGTTCGCTGATGCCGATGCCACTGTCGCTGACCGCGAACACCAGGTGTGGATGGCCATGGCTGTCGCTGCGGCAACTGACGCTGATCGCCACGTGGCCTTCGGCGGTGAACTTCAGGGCATTGCTGAGCAGATTCATCAGTATCTGCTTGAGCCGTGTCGGATCGCCCTGAATATGTCGGGGCACGCCCTGTTCGAGGCTGACATAGAGGCGCAGGCGTTTGTCCAGGGCCTGACCGGTGAACAGGCTGAGGGTCTCGGAGATCATGTCTTCGAGATCGAATTCGATCTGCTCCAGGCTGAGCTTGCCGGATTCGATACGGGCGTAGTCGAGGATGTCGTTGATCACTGCCATCAGCGAGCTGCCGGAGCTGGAGATGGTGTCGACGTAGAAGCGCTGGCTGCGATCGAGTGGTGTTTCGCGCAGCAGTTGCAGCATGCCCAGCACACCGTTTAGTGGCGTGCGGATCTCGTGGCTCATCTTGGCCAGGAAGCGGCTCTTGGCCTGGCTCTCGAATTCGGCCTGTTCCGCCGCGCGGCGTGAGCGGAAGCCTTCTTCCTTGAGCAGGTTGATGCGGTCGGCAAGACCGATGGACAGGGTGATCAGCTCGATGGTCACGCCGATCTTCACGGCCGTGGCGCCGAATACTCCGAACACTTCCAGCCCCAGCGAGCCGGTGGTGGCCTGGATGAAGGCGAACAGCAGGATGGCCCAGGCCAGGGTGTAGTAGGAGCCGTAGCGCACGCCGCGGCGCCAGGCATAGATACCGGTGAGCAGCAGGGCCAGCGATACCAGGGAAACGGTGACGCTGGCCAGGATGTTCCAGGCGGCGAAGCCGACCAGTGGCACCGACAGCAGACAGCCGACGCAGACCAGCATCATCAGCCGCAGGTAGGTATCCAGGCGTGGAAAGTACTGCCGGGCGTGGAGGAAGTGACGGCTGAACTGGATGGCGGTGAGGCAGTGCAGGTACATCAGGATGTAGATGCTCACCGACTGGAAGGCCACGTGCTCGGGCAGCAGCTTGAACAGCATGCCGTCGAAGCAGGCGGCCAGCAGGCCGACGTTGAGGTTGTAGGCCAGGTACCAGAGATAGGCCGGCTCGCGCAGCGACAGGTAGAGGAACAGGTTGTAGCAGAACATGGCGAACAGCACGCCGTAGAACGCGCCGTTGAAACCCATCAGGTTCTCCTGGGCGGCGGCGCTGGCGCCATAGGTACTGAAGAACAGCGGCACGAACACCGTGCTGGTGGTCTCCACGCGCAGCAGCAGGGTGCTCGTACCCGGCTCCAGTTGCATGGGAAACCAGAAATTGCGCACCTGTACCGGACGCTGGGAGAAGGCGAAGCGGTCGCCGCTTTCCTGCTCCAGACGCTTGCCGTCGGGGCCGATGAGGTAGACCTGCAAATGGTCGAGCAGTGGGTAGTTGACTTCCAGATAGCCGCCCAGCGGATGCTCCAGACCATTGAGCAGGGGTACCTTGAACCACCATACCGAGTCGTTCTTGCCCAGATTGGCATGCTCGCTGCGCAGGCCTTTGAAGGCGTCGTCGTCCAGTGCCTGGATCTGTTCGACGCTCAGGGTGCCGTCCACGTCTTCGTAATAGTGGGTATAGGCGCCCAGGGATATGCGCAGGTCGTCGTTATCGAGCGGCGCAGGCACAAAAGCCCAACTTGGGCAGGCAAGCCATAACAGCAGCAAGGCCAGGCAAAGACGAGGCATCCGTGAACCTCAGTGGCCATGGAATGGCCGGGAGTCATTTTTTAACGTCGCCTGGCGACGTCCCTAAGGGTGGCCTGTTGAGTAGGCAGACCATAAAAAGGGGAGCTCTTGCTCCCCTGTCGTCCGTTTGCGTCACTTTGCCTTTATGCGTCAAAGCCTTCAAGCGTCCCGATCATGTTGGCCGACCAGGCTGTCCACCGGAGGCACGCGGGTATCGCTTTCCATCTGCGCGTCGTGCTCCAGCTGGTGACTGAAGCGCTCCAGCGAACCCTGTGCCGGCTGGGCGTCACTGGCGAAGACCGGCGGGCTCATCATGTAGGCGGTGAGCAGGCGGCTGAGGGCCTTTAGGCTGTCGATGTGGGTGCGCTCGTAGCCGTGGGTGGCATCGCAGCCGAAGGCCAGCAGGGCGGTGCGGATATCGTGCCCGGCGGTGACAGCCGACTGCGCGTCGCTGTGGTAATAGCGGAACAGGTCACGGCGCACCGGCACTTCCTGCTCGCTTGCCAGGCGCAGTAGTTGGCGTGACAGGTGATAGTCGTAGGGGCCGCCGGAGTCCTGCATGGCCACGCTGACGGCGTGCTCGCTGGACTGCTGGCCGAGAGCGACCGGGGCGATGTCGATGCCGACGAACTCGCTCACGTCCCAGGGCAGGGCGGCGGCGGCGCCGGAACCGACTTCCTCGGTGATGGTGAACAGTGGATGGCAGTCGATCATCGGTTGCAGGCCATGGTCGCGGATCGCCTTGAGCGACGTCAGCAGGGCGGCGACGCCGGCCTTGTCGTCGAGATGGCGGGCGCTGATATGACCGCTCTCGGAGAACTCCGGCAATGGATCGAAGGCGACGAAATCACCCACCGCAATGCCCAGTGAATCGCAGTCGGCGCGCGTGGCGCAGTAGGCATCCAGGCGCAGTTCGATGTGATCCCAACTGACCGGAAGGGTATCGACGGCGGTGTTGAAGGCGTGCCCCGAGGCCATCAGCGGCAGCACGCTGCCGCGGATCACGCCGTTGTCGGTGAACAGGCTGACGCGACTGCCCTCGGCGAAACGACTCGACCAGCAGCCCACCGGGGCCAGGCCCAGGCGGCCGTTGTCCTTGATCTCGCGGACGATCGCGCCAATGGTGTCGAGGTGCGCGGAAACGGCACGGTCGAAGCGCTCGTACTCGCTCTGGCGGCCGCGCAGCGTGGCGCGGATGGTGCCACGGCGGGTCAGCTCGAAGGGGATTTCCAGTTCTTCGAGGCGTTCGGCGACGTAGCGCACGATGGTGTCGGTGAAACCGGTGGGGCTGGGGATGGCAAGCATCTCCAGCAACACCTTCTGCAGGTAGTCGAGATCGGGTTCGGGTAGCTGTTGCATACAAGCTCCTCGGCGTTGGATTTTCCCTCTCCCGTTGACGGGAGAGGGCCGGGGAAGAAGACGGGTCAGCTCGTGACCTGGCTCAGCGGGAACAGCAGGTCGATGAAGCGCTCTGCGGTCGGCTGCGGTTCGTGATTGGCCAGGCCGGCGCGCTCGTTGGCCTCGATGAACACATGGTCGGCCTGGTCGGCACCAGGCACCAGCAGGTCGAGCCCGACCACGGGGATTTCCAGGGCGCGTGCGGCCTTGATGGCGGCGTCGCGCAGGGTCGGGTGAAGGATCGCAGTGACGTCTTCCAGGGTGCCGCCAGTGTGCAGGTTGGCGGTCTTGCGCACCGCCAGACGCTGGCCGGCCGGCAGTACGCTGTCGTAGTCGAGGCCGGCGCCGTGCAGGGTGCGCAGGGTCTCGGCGTCCTTGGGAATGCGGCTTTCGCCGCCGGTGGCGGCCTGGCGCCGACGGCTCTGCGCATCGATCAGCTGACCGATGCTGTGGCGCCCGTCGCCAATGATCTCGGCCGGGCGGCGGATGGCTGCGGCGACCACTTCATAGCCGATCACCAGCACGCGCAGGTCGTGGCCGGGATGGTAGCTCTCCAGCAGCACGCGCTGGTCGAACACGCGGGCGCGCTCGATGGCTTCCTGCACCTCTCCCGGCGTGCGCAGGTCAACCGCCACGCCCTGGCCCTGTTCACCGTCGACCGGCTTGACCACCACGGCGCCCTGCTCGGCGAGAAAGGCCGCATTGTCCTCGGCGCTGCCGGCCAGGCACTGCGCCGGTACGCTGAGGCCGGCGCGCGACAGGACTCGGTGGGTCAGGCGCTTGTCCTGGCAGAGGGTCATGCTGACGGCGCTGGTCAGGTCGCACAGCGACTCGCGACAGCGAATGCGTCGGCCGCCCTGGCTGAGGGTGAAGAGCCCGGCGTCGGCATCGTCCACCTGCACTTCGATGCCACGGCGCAACGCCTCGTCGACGATGATGCGTGCATAAGGGTTCAGCTCGGCCTGCGGCCCGGGGCCGAGGAACAGCTGCTGGTTGATGCCGTTCTTGCGCTTGAGGCTGAAGGTCTGCAACTCGCGAAAGCCCAGCTTGGCGTAGAGGCGCTTGGCCTGCTTGTTGTCGTGCAGCACCGACAGGTCGAGATAGCCCAGACCGCGACTCATGCAGTGCTCGATCAGATGGCGAACCAGCACCTCGCCAACGCCGGGACGGCTGCACTGCGGGTCGACCGCCAGGCACCAGAGGCTGCTGCCATTCTCCGGGTCATGGAAGGCGCGCTGATGATTGAGCCCCATGACGCTGCCGATCACCGCACCGCTGTCTTCGTCTTCGGCCAGCCAGTAAGTGGGCCCACCCTCGTGGTAGGGGGTGAGTTTGGCCGGGTCGATCGGCAGCATGCCGCGCATCTGATACAGGCAGTTGATCGCCTGCCAGTCCGCATCGTTCTGCGCCCGTCGGATGCGAAAACCCCGGAAGCTGCGACGCGCCGGGCGATAGTCGGTGAACCACAGGCGCAGGGTGTCGGACGGATCGAGAAACAGTTGCTGCGGGGCATGTGCGAGCACCTGATGCGGGGCGGCGACGTACAGCGCGATATCGCGCTCGCCCGGCTGCTCGCCCAGCAGCGCTTCGGCCAGTGCGGTGGCATCCGGGTAGGTGTGGCCGATCAGCAGGCGTCCCCAGCCGCAGTGGATGGCCTGCGGCTGGCTCGGCTTGCTGCTGTGTTCTTCGGCCAGGCGTGCCTGGAGGCGTTCGTAGGAGGGTGTCTGGCCACGCAGCAGACGTTGGTTGAAGGCAGTGGAGCGCATGAAATAGTAGTCCCTGTCCGTTATCACTACGTCCGGTCTGAGCCGAATCGTCATTGAGTCGCGACAAACCCCGGACGTGCCGGGCGACGACCATTGATCCTGCAAGAGCGGCCCGCAGGCCGCTCTGTGGGCGTTACAGGCCCTGCTCGCTCAGCCACAGATTGAGCGCCGCCAGTTGCCAGAGCTTGGAGCCGCGCAAGGGCGTCAGCTGGCTCTGCGGGTTGGTCAGCAACTGGTCGAGCATGCTTGGGTTGAACAGGCCGCGATCCTGGCTGGGGTCGAGCAGCAGGTCGCGCACCCAGCCGAGGGTGGCGCCTTCCAGGTGTTTGAGGCCAGGCACCGGGAAATAGCCCTTGGGCCGGTCGATCACTTCGCCGGGGATGACCTTGCGTGCCGCTTCCTTGAGCACGTGCTTGCCGCCGTCCGGCAACTTGAAACGCGCCGGAATGCGTGCCGACAGCTCCGCCACGCGGTAGTCGAGAAATGGCGTGCGTGCTTCCAGACCCCAGGCCATGGTCATGTTGTCCACGCGCTTGACCGGGTCATCGACCAGCATCACCGTGCTGTCCAGACGCAGCGCCTTGTCCACTGCCGCGTCGGCGCCAGGCATGGCGAAGTGCTCGCGCACGAACTCGCCAGCCATGTCGCCGGTCAGCCAGGCAGGCTGCACACAGGCCGCGTACTCGTCGTGCTCGCGATCGAAGAAGGCGGCACGGTAGGCGGCGAAGGCATCCTTGGCGCCATCGACCTGGGGGTACCAGTGGTAACCGGCGAACAGTTCGTCTGCGCCCTGGCCGCTCTGCACCACCTTGCAGTGCCGGGCGACTTCACGCGAGAGCAGGTAGAAGGCGATGCAGTCGTGACTGACCATCGGCTCGCTCATGGCGCGGAAGGCCTGTGGCAGTTGTTCGAGAATCTCGTGCTCGCCGATGCGCAGTTGATGGTGGCGGGTGGCGAAGCGCTGGGCGATCAGATCCGAATACTGGAACTCGTCGCCACGTTCGCCGCCGGCATCCTGGAAACCGATGGAGAAGGTCAGCAGGTTTTCCACACCGGCTTCGCGCAGCAGGCCGACCAGCAGGCTCGAATCGACGCCACCGGAGAGCAGCACGCCGACGTCCACGGCCGCGCGCTGACGGATCGCCACCGCCTCGCGCATGGTGTGCAGTACCTGCTCGCGCCACTCTTCCAGGCCATGGCCGCCTTCATCGCCTTGTGGGCCGAATTGCAGTGTCCACCAGGTGTGCTGCTCGACCTTGCCGTCGGCATCGACACGCATCCAGGTGGCCGGCGGCAATTTCTCCACGCCCGCGAGGAGGGTGCGCGGCGCCGGTACCACGGCATGAAAGTTCAGGTAATGGTTGAGCGCGACGGCATCCAGCGTCCTGGCGATATCGCCGCCTTGCAGCAGGGCGGGCAGCGATGAGGCGAAGCGCAGGCGCTCGCCGTTACGCGACAGGTACAGCGGCTTGACGCCGAGACGGTCGCGGGCGATGAACAGGCGTTGCTTGTCGCGCTCCCAGATGGCGAAGGCGAACATGCCGTTGAGCTTCGGCAGGAGTGCCTCGCCCCAGGCGTGGTAGCCCTTGAGCAGCACTTCGGTGTCGCCGCCGGAGAAGAAGCGGTAGCCCAGCGTCTCCAGCTCGGCGCGCAATTCGGGGTAGTTGTAGATGGCGCCGTTGAACACCATGGACAGGCCGAGATCACTGTCGATCATCGGTTGGCCCGAGGCTTCTGCCAGATCCATGATCTTCAGGCGGCGATGGCCCAGGGCGATGGGGCCCTGGCTGTGAAAGCCGTGGGCGTCGGGGCCGCGAGGGGCCTGGTGGTGGGTGATGCGTTCGACTGCCGCCAGATCCGCGGGGCGTCGATCAAAACGAAGTTCTCCAGCTATTGCGCACATATTTCCTTACCGGTATTGCCGTTGGGGATAGGGGGTCGGGCGTGCCGAACCTTTTACACCAAAACAAGAAAATGCTTTCATGTCAAAGTTTTGGGTAATGTTAGTTGGTGCTTATGGGCGATAAAAAAGTTCCTTCTGAAATTGATTTGTCATCTGTCATGGCCTTTGAAATGCCCCTGTTCCAGGCGCTGCGTCGCTTGCAGCAGGCCGGTGAGGTGCATGCCAAGCGCCTGGCCCGTTTCGGTGGACTGACGCCGATGCAGTTGATGGTGCTGCAGGTGCTGGCCAGCGAGACGCGGCTGACGGCCAGTGTGCTCAGCAGTCGTGTCAGCCTGACGGCAGCAACGCTCTCCGGCCTGCTCGATCGCCTGGAAGAGCGTGGCCTGCTGCAACGCCAGCGCGACGATCAGGATCGCCGCCGCCAGTGGCTGCTGATCAGTGATGCCGGGCGTGAATTGATCCACCAGGCGCCCTCGCTGATGCCGCCGGAATTCAACCAGCGCTTCGCTGCCTTGGCCGAGTGGGAACGGCACAGTCTCACTGCAGCACTGCTGCGTGCCGCCGAGCTGTGCGGGGAAATGGATTGAGGCGAGGGGGGCAACTCGTCTTTTTCAGAAAAAATTCAAGCAGGGTGTTGACTTAGCGTCGCTGCCTGCATAAAGTGCGCGCCTCGCTAAGGCACATGGGTGGTTAGCTCAGCCGGGAGAGCATCTGCCTTACAAGCAGAGGGTCGGCGGTTCGATCCCGTCACCACCCACCATAGCGAATTCGGACGCAAGTCCGGCCGACGCGCAGCGGTAGTTCAGTCGGTTAGAATACCGGCCTGTCACGCCGGGGGTCGCGGGTTCGAGTCCCGTCCGCTGCGCCATTATTTTCCGGATCGACATCTCGTCGGTTTGAGATGGCAAAACCCGCAAGGGTGCCGTCAGATGCAACAGAGTTCCATTGGACGCAAGTCCAGCCGACACGCAGCGGTAGTTCAGTCGGTTAGAATACCGGCCTGTCACGCCGGGGGTCGCGGGTTCGAGTCCCGTCCGCTGCGCCATACAGAAACCCGTTGATCGCAAGATCAACGGGTTTTTTATTGCCTGTGGCTTTTCGTCATCTTGTCTTCATCATGACAACGTAGCTTGCTAATGAACAGACGAAATGATCAGGAGAACCGCAGGTGGACGATTATCAGGAAGAACTGCTCGAACGCGATGCCCTCGATCAGGATGGGTTCGACGCGGACGATGACGCTACCGAACTCTGAGCCTCACTGCCGGCACGGCGCTGTGTGCGCCGATAGTCGCCAGGAGTTTGTCCGAGCCAGCGCTTGAAGGCGCGCTGGAAGGCTTCGGCCGAGGCGAAGCCGAGCAGGTAGGCGATCTCGCCGAAGGCCAGCTCGGTATCGCGGATGTAGGCCGTGGCCAGGTCGCGGCGGGTGTCGTTGAGGATGGTGCGAAACTGCGTGCCTTCCTCGGCGAGCTTGCGGCGCAGTGTCCAGCTCGGCAGATGCAGGCTGCGGGCCACCTCTTGCAGATCCGGTTCGTGCCCGTGCAGCAGTGGGCCGAGCAACTGGATTATTCGCTCGCGCAGGCTGCGTGTACGGGTCAGCTGATCCAGTTCGCGCTCGCACAATTCCATCAGGTGATGCCAGGTACCGGGGCAGTGCTGCGGATTGTGCCGTCTCAGGGTCTCGTTGCTCAGGCGCAGACGATTGGCGCCAGCCTCGAACTCCACCGGGCAACCGAACTGCGTTTCATAGCGTTCGCCATAGGCAGGGGGTGGAAATTCGATCTCGACCTTGTCCGGGGTGATGCGATGGCCGACCACCTGACCCAGGTTGCTCTGCCAGCCGGCCAGCACCGAATCGACCACGAAGCGGTTATAGGCGTTGTACGGGCTGATGGAATAGAAGTGCAGCCAGGCGCCGCGGGCATCTTCGCTGAAACCCGAGCGGCCGCGATAGTTGGCGGCGTATAGTGGTTCGAAGCGTGTCAGGGTGCGTGCTGCTTCGCGCAGGTTGGGGGCTTGCGCCGCGCAGATGCCTGCCAGGCCGACCTGGCTCAGGCGGCTGTGGTTGCCCATTTCCAGGCCCAGCGCCGGGTCGTCGCACAGGCCGATGGCGCTGTGTCCGAGACGCATGAAGCGCGGAATCGACAGGCGTGCACGAGGTTCGCTCAGGCGCGCGGCGTCCAGGCCGAACTGTTCGAACAGCGGTTCGGGGGGCTGGCCTTTCGCACGCAGTGCGTCAGCCAGTGCCTGGGTAAAGCCGACGGAAAGGTCGCCAAGGCGAATGCGTGGGGCTTTCATAGCCACAGATTGATCAGTTGCGCGCCACGATCGCTGGCGCTTCGGCTCGGTTGACCGGCATCGAATGCCGATGCCTGGGGCTGGCCGCTGCGTTCCCACAGCCGTCCACGCAGATGGACTTTCAGGCCCGCACGAATGCCGTTTGCCTGCAGTTGCTCATTGAGTTGCGCGTCGTCCGAGTGGTTTTCCAGGTCGCTGGGCATGACCAGCAGTTCGGCCCGTTCGTTGCCCGCTGTCTTCTCGCCGGGTAAATGGCTGGCGTCACCACCGAGCAACACGCCGAGCTTGCCCGCCGGCGTATCCAGCACTTGCAGTGCGCTTGGCGCGGTGGTGCTCAGCGTGTCTGCGTTGAAAAGGTGGCGCTGTGGCTGGCCCAGCGGGTTGCCGGCCTGATCGAACACCAGGCTGACGTTGTACAGCGGCCCGCGTCCGACTTCGAGCCGGCCCAGCTCCACGCGAGGCTCCGGCAGGACGATGGAGCCGGCCACCAGGGTGATGCCGTAATCACGGGCCAGGTCGCCGAACAGTTGCTGATAGTCACGCGCCATCGCTTTGGCCTTGGTTCGCAGCAGGGCATCGTCCAGGCGTGTGTCACCTTTGGCGGCGAACAGTGCGCCCAGAAAGTCCACTGGATTGCTGGCTGCCAGCCAGTACAGGGCCTGGCGGCGTTCACTGGCGCGATAGAGTTCTTCTTTCTCGCCGACGGCCAGTAGCCAGGTGCCGATGTGTTCGGGCAACACGACGACGGTGCGTTCGCTGAGCATGCCCCGGTCGCGGGCATGATCCAGGTAGGCGGCCAGCTTCAGGCGCAGGCGGCCGAGACTCTGGTAGTCGGCGGCGAACAGTTCCGGCTGGATGCCCAGCAGGTTGCCACGCGGGCCGGGCTGGCCGAGATCGAGCGCGACCTGGCTGCGCAGATCGGACAGGTAGTGGCTGCCGGGGCGCTGCTGGCACCAGTAGGCGTAGCTGCCGAGACCGGCCAGCAGCGCGAGTGTGAGCACAAGGGAGATCAGTAGACGCATTTCCGGATCTTTCGGCCTGGGTAGGGTGCAGGTTAGGTCGCTTGGGGCGTGCTGCCAAGACAGGTTGCTACTTTTGATCATTATCTTGTTAGTTTTGATCATTGAGCCTGCCGGGTAGCCTCTTTATCGTCTGGCTCCATAAACCGACCGCGTGCCCATGAGACCGCGGCAATCCGTGAACTGCACCGCGATGTGGAGATTTCCATGACTGCTCGTTACCCGCACCTGCTGGCCCCGCTCGACCTTGGCTTCACCACGCTGAAGAACCGCACCCTGATGGGCTCCATGCACACTGGCCTGGAAGAGAAGCCGGGCGGCTTCGAGCGCATGGCAGCCTACTTCGCCGAGCGTGCCCGTGGCGGCGTGGGGCTGATGGTCACGGGTGGCATCGGCCCGAACGAAGAGGGCGGTGTCTATTCCGGGGCGGCCAAGCTGAGCACGGTGGAAGAGGCCGAGAAGCACAAGATCGTCACCCAGGCCGTGCACGAGGCCGGCGGCAAGATCTGCATGCAGATCCTGCACGCAGGGCGCTATGCCTACAGTCCGAAGTCCGTCGCGCCGAGCTCCATCCAGGCACCGATCAACCCGTTCAAGCCGCGTGAGCTGGACGAGGAGGGTATCGAGAAGCAGATCGCCGACTTCGTCAATTGCTCGGTGCTGGCCCAGCAGGCCGGCTACGACGGCGTCGAGGTGATGGGCTCTGAAGGCTACTTCATCAACCAGTTCCTGGTTGCCCACACCAACCAGCGTACCGACCGCTGGGGCGGCAGCTTTGAGAACCGCATGCGCCTGCCGGTGGAAATCGTGCGCCGGGTGCGCGAGGCGGTCGGCCCGAACTTCATCATCATCTATCGCCTGTCGATGCTCGACCTGGTCGAGGGCGGCAGCACCTGGGACGAGATCGTATTGCTGGCCAAGGCCATCGAGCAGGCCGGCGCCACCATTATCAACACCGGCATCGGCTGGCACGAGGCGCGTATCCCGACCATCGCCACCAAGGTGCCGCGCGCGGCCTTCACCAAGGTCACCGCCAAGCTCAAGGGTGAGGTGTCGATCCCGCTGATCACCACCAACCGCATCAACACCCCGGAAGTGGCCGAGCAGGTGCTGGCCGAGGGCGATGCCGACATGGTGTCGATGGCGCGCCCGTTCCTCGCCGATCCGGATTTCGTCAACAAGGCCGCCGAAGGTCGCAGCGACGAGATCAACACCTGCATTGGTTGCAACCAGGCCTGCCTGGATCACACCTTCGGCGGCAAGCTGACCAGTTGCCTGGTCAACCCGCGTGCCTGCCACGAGACCGAGCTGAATTACATTGCCACCACCACGGTGAAGAAGATTGCCGTGGTCGGTGCCGGTCCTGCCGGGCTGGCGGCCTCCACCGTCGCTGCCGAGCGCGGCCATTCGGTGACCCTGTTCGATGCGGCCAGCGAGATCGGTGGCCAGTTCAACGTGGCCAAGCGCGTGCCGGGCAAGGAAGAGTTCTTTGAAACCCTGCGCTACTTCAAGCGCAAGCTGGAAACCACTGGCGTCGATGTGCGACTGAACACCCGTGTGTCGGTGAATGACCTGGTGGCGGGCGGTTTCGATGAGATCATCCTGGCCACCGGCATCGCTCCGCGCACGCCGGAGATTCCGGGGATCAACCATGGCAAGGTGATCGGTTATCTGGATGCGATTCTCGAACGCAAGCCGGTCGGCCAGAAGGTCGCCGTGATCGGTGCCGGTGGTATCGGCTTCGATGTGTCCGAATACATCACCCACCAGGGCAAGGCCACCAGTCTGGATCGCGATGCATTCTGGAAGGAGTGGGGCATCGATACCGCCCTGCAAGCCCGTGGTGGCGTGGCCGGTATCGAGGCACATCCGCATCCGGCGGCGCGCCAGGTGTTTCTGCTGCAACGCAAGAAGAGCAAGGTGGGCGATGGTCTGGGCAAGACCACCGGCTGGATTCACCGCACCGGTCTGAAGAACAAGAACGTGCAGATGCTCAACAGCGTCGAGTACGTGCAGATCGACGATGCCGGCCTGCACATTCGCATCGCCGGTGGTGAGCCTCAGGTGCTGCCGGTGGACACGGTGATCGTTTGCGCCGGCCAGGATCCGCTGCGTGAGTTGCAGGAAGGCCTGGAAAACGCCGGTCAGCGCGTACATCTGATCGGTGGTGCGGATGTTGCTGCCGAACTCGATGCCAAGCGCGCGATCAACCAGGGTTCGCGCCTGGCGGCCGAGCTCTGATCGAACCGACGCCCCGCTGATGCGGGGCGTTTGCTATGCGGCTCAACAATAACAAGGAGAAGCCCGATGTCCCTCGATACTCAGTTGCACCCTGCCGCTGCCGCCAGTCTCACCCGCTGGCACCAGTTCATCGCTGACAAGGATCTGAGCGCCTTGCCCGAGCTGCTGCACCCACAGGCCGTATTCCGTTCGCCCATGGCGCACACGCCTTATCCAGGTGCGCAGGCGGTCAACCTGATTCTCAATACCGTGCTCAAGGTCTTCGAGGATTTCGCCTATCACCGGGAGCTGGCCACGACCGACGGACTCAACGTGGTGCTGGAGTTCTCCGCGCGGGTAGGAGGGCGTGAGTTGAAGGGGATCGACATGATCCGTTTCGACGAGTCGGGGCGGATCGTCGAGTTCGAAGTGATGGTTCGGCCAATGAGCGGTTTGCAGGCACTGGGGGCGGAAATGGCGCAGCGCCTGGCGCCATTTCTTGCCGCAACCAAGGGCTGACGCTCGTTCAGCCTGCTGCCGGATGCAACGAGGCAGTCGCGCTTGCTCTCAGTGCAGAACGCCTGCCTCTCGATAGAAGCGCTCGGCGCCCGGGTGCAGCGGGATCGGCAGGCCGCTGATGGCACGCTCCAGGCGGATATCCCGTGCGGCAGGGTGGGCGTCAGCCAGGCGGTCGAGGTTCTCGAACAGTAGCCTGGTCATCTGGTACGCCAGTTCGTCAGGCACGCTCGTCTGGCTGACCAGGATATTGGTGATGGTGGCCGTCGGCACATCGCTGGTCTGTCCTTCGTAGGTCGCTGCCGGGATGATGCCGGGCTGATAGGCACCGCTGCCGATGCGGGCGACGACGTCCGGCGTGATGGGCACGAAGGTGATCGGCACCCTCTGCGCCAGTTCGCGAATCGCCGCCATGCCCAGCCCCGCCGATTGCAGGGTCGCATCCAGCTGCCCATTGCTGATCAGTTCGACCGATTCGGCGTAGGGCTTGAACTCGATCTGCCCCATGTCCTCGTAGCTCAGGCCCGCGGCCTTGAAGATCGCCCGTGCGTTGAGTTCGGTGCCCGAACGTGGCGCGCCGACGGAGATGCGTTTGCCGCGCAGGTCTTGCAGGCTGGTGATTCCCGAGGCCTGGCTGGCGACGATCTGGATGTAGTTCGGGTAGATGCCGGCAATCGCACGGAGTCTGTCGCGCGGGGCTCTGAAGCCGGCTTCCTCGTCGCCCCTCCAGGCGTCAGCCACGGAGTCGCCCAGGGCGAAGGCCAGTTGTCCGCGGGCGATCTGCAACAGGTTGAGGTTCTCTACCGACGCCTTGGTGGCGCGTACGCTCGTGGCGCACTGCTCGATATGCTCGCCATAGAGGTCGGCAAGGCTCATGCCCAGTGGGTAGTAGACGCCGCTGGCGCCGCCGGTGAGGATGTTGATCGAGCTTGGATTGGCGTGGGCGTTGGGGCTGATGACCAGGATCGCGGCAGCGACGAGCAGGCCAATACGCTGGTTCAGGCGCATGGGAATTCTCCGTTGTTGTTGTTGTTGTTGTTGTTGTTGTTGTTGTTGTTGCTGGCAGGCGTCAGCTGCGAGCGTCGGGCACGGGTGGGATTCGCCCGGGCTTGATGGCGCCGGCAGGGCATCGCGAGGGGGCAGTGCGGGGGAGTGGGTGGCGGAACATGGCTGACCTCTTGTCTTTTTTATCAGTCCTGTCCGTACGAGCATGGCGGACGGACAGAGCCTGCACAGCAGATGGCGTGCCAGTTCGAACGGACGGCGGGCCAGAGCGTCCGGCCTGATCGCGTTCAGGCGTCATCGGCAGGAAGGCGCTGATCGCCGGGGGCATTCGAGCGGAAAACCGCCGATGCTGCGCGCGGACAGGCGCAGGTCTTGCAAGTTCCGCAATTGCCGAGGAGGCTTCGACGGCTTTACCGGCTTCGTCACAGTTTCGCGCTGCCGTCTATCCATCCGTCGCTGCGTGCCGGGCGAGTGCCAACCGAGTCACATTGCCGCATCCGGGTTTTCCCCTAGACTTGCCTGACTGATCAAGGATGACATCTGTGCCGGGGTACATGACGCTCTGGTGCATGGTGTTGTGCGCGCATATTCCCCCGTTGGTTCAGAGGGTCTTCGATGAGCATGCAGAACAAGCCGCAAATGGTGGAAGCCGTTATGTTCTTCAGTGAGCGCGGTATCTGCAAACAGATGATGTTCCCTGAGTTCGAGGCGCTGCTCGATGGCGTGGTGAACATGCCCGAGTTCGCCGATGAACAGATGCGTGCGGCCTTCGTGGTGATCAATCCGCGCCTGCTGGTCAGGGCGGCGGTGTTCTTCTGCCTGGACTTCGACGAGGATGGCCGCCCCGACAAGGGCTGGAACATTCCCTTGCAGCATCTGGCCGAGCGTGCCGGACGCGGTCCTGATCTTGGCGCCGGGCCGATTCGCCTGGCCTGTCGCAGTCAGTGCCCGGTGTCCTGGCATCAGATGCATCTCTGGGATCCCGGCCTGGCGCCGGGGCAGAACGATCTGGTGATCCTGCGTGACGCGGTCAAGCGCAACCAGCTGGGTCTGCTGGTCGAGGAGGATAGCCCCCAGGCCGTGGTTGCCGAACGTTTGCAGGTGGCCTCCGAGGACACCTGGTACGCGCCCGATCCGGCCAGGGAAGTGGCGGCCCAACTGGCGCAGAAGATGGATCAGGAGCATCGCGCCAAGACCGCGCAGCTGATTCAGCAGCAGCGCCTGCGTATTGCCAGCCTGACTCAGCAGCACGAGGAGGAACTGGCCAAGAGCAAGCTGGCCGGCGAGGAGCAGAGCAAGAACCTGCAGGCGCAGATACAGGGGCTGCACCAGGCCTTGCGTCAGCAGGAGGACCTCAACGTCAACCTCAAGGCGCAACTGGCTGCGCAGGCCGAGAGCTTTCAGCGCAGCCGCGAGGAGATGACCCAGCAACTGCGTGCCCTGGAGCGCCACGGCCGTACCGAAGGCGACATCCTGCGGGCCCAGTTCGACAGCGAGTTGCAGGCGAAAGTCGCTGCTGCTGTGGCGCAGTATCAGGAGCAGATCGCCATTCGCGATGTGGAGCTGGCCTACCGCAACGAGCTGGATGCCCAGTTGCAGGCCGAAGTCGAACGGCTCAAGCGTGAACGCGACGAATTCGCCAGCCAGGGAGGGGATCAGGCACTGGAACGTCTGGCCAAGCTCGGTGTGGTCTTTGTGGTTTATCATCCCGGCGCCGGGCACCTGACCATTGCGTTGCAGGATATCGCGCGCTATCAGGACAATCCGATGGCTTATGCCGCGGCCAAATGTTTCGTTTCCGAAGAGCAGTACCGTCACTGGCTGGCGCATTACCAGCAACCCAGTTGCGGGGCGACCTTGCCCGGTGGTGAGCGTTGCGCAATTCCCATCGACCGAGTGGACACGCCCAGTCGGTTCACCCTGGGTGAGTCCAACTGTTGCGCGCGTCACAAGGCCAGTAACCGCCTGCGCACCGTCAGCTGATTGCGCTGCTCCCGTTCAGAACCTGCTCGCGCCCATGCCAGGCAGGGCCCAGCGAGTGAGGAAGGTGTTGTAGATGAGCATTACGGGCGATTGCGTACAGCTTCGGCCATCGTCCGGGTGGGCGGCTGACGTTGCCGCAGCGCCCATGAACAGGTCTCTCCAGTGGTGCCCGCAGGCCCCCTTGCAGCGGATAAGGCTGGACTGGCTCGACGCGGCCGGTGTCGAGCTGGCCTGCCTGCGTCTGGATCTGATCGATCCTCTGGTGTCGGGCAACAAGTGGTTCAAGCTCGCCCCGCACCTGCGCGCAGCCCTGGCCAGCGGCGCCCGTGGTGTCATCAGCCTGGGCGGTGCCCATTCCAATCATTTGCATGCACTGGCAGCCGCGGGCAGGCGCTTCGGCTTCGCCACCGTCGGCCTGCTGCGTGGCGATGCGCAGCGAACACCGACCGTCGATGATCTGCTGGCCTTCGGCATGGAGCTGCACTGGTTGGGGTATGGCGGTTACCGCGCACGCCATCAGGCGGATTTCTGGCAACCCTGGCTGGCCCGTTACCCCGGTTTTCATCCGGTGGGCGAGGGCGGCCTGAGCCTGACGGGGGCCGAAGGCTGTCGTGCGCTGGTCGAGATGGCGCAGGCGCAACTGGCGGAGATCGGCTGGCAGGACTTCGACGCCTGGTGGCTGGCGGCGGGAACCGGAACGACCCTGGCGGGGCTCGTACTGGGTGAGCAGGGACGGCGCCCCGTGCACGCAGCGCTGGCGGTGCCGGCCAGTCATGGTGTCGCCCGACAGGTAGCGGCGCTGCTGGATGAAGCGTGCTGCCCGCAACGGCATTACCAACTGGTCGAGTCGGCGCGTGGCGGGTTTGCGCGTCTGGATGAGCCGCTGCGCCAGTTCATCCTGGCGACCGAGCGTGACAGCGGTCTGCCGCTCGAACCCGTCTATACCGGCAAGGCGCTGATGGCGCTGCGCGATTTTTGCCAGGGCGGTCATCTTCCTCGAGGTTCTCGCCTGATCTTCGTTCATACTGGCGGCTTGCAGGGGCGCCGGGCCCTGATGGGCGCCGACTACACTCAGAACTGACCAGCGGAGTCTGGAACACCTCATGAACGAACCTCTCACTCCCGAGCAGTTGCGTATTCTCACCCCGCTCAATGTGCTGTCCGAGCAGCAATGGCGTGAGCTGCGTGGCCAACTGGTACCGCAGCCGCTGCTGGCCGGCCAGTTGCTGTTCCGCCAGGGAGATCAGGCTCGTCTGAGTTATTACCTGCTGGCGGGTGAACTGCAGTTGCAGGATGCCGAGGGCAGGATGCAACGCGTTGTGGCGGGGAGCGAGGCCAGTTGTCATCCGCTTTCGCCCAGCCTGCCGCGTTTGCACGAGGCGCGCGCGCTGACCGATGTCAGCGTGCTGATGATCGACAGCGTCATGCTCGATCGCCTGCTCACCTGGCGTCTGGCCTATCAGGATCTGTTGCTGGCGTTGCAGCAGGGCGGCGCCGATGTCGAATGGCTGGAGCGTTTGCTGGAAAACCCGCTGTTCGCCAAGGTGCCGCCTGCGAACGTGCAGAGCATGCTTGGCCGCTTGCGCAGGGTCGAGATCGAGGCAGGCCACCAGGTGCTCACCGAGGGCGAGGCGGGCGACTGCTGCTTCTTCCTCGAGAGCGGCCGCGCCGAGGTGATTCGCAGCGCCGGCAGCGATCGTCAGGTACTGGCGGAACTGGAGATGGGGGCCTGCTTCGGCGAGGAAGCGCTGTTGGCCGATCGTCCCCGGAACGCCACGGTGACCATGGTCGAGAAGGGCAGCGTGTTGCGCCTGGATCGCCAGGATTTCTTCGCCCTGCTCAAGGCGCCGGTGGTGGCCGAGGTGTCCCTGGGGGAGGCGGCCAGGCTTCTGGCTCAGGGCGCGCAATGGCTGGACGTCCGTTTGCAGGAGGAGTACGAGAAGGCGCATGCGCCACAGGCCCTGCATATGCCACTGCAACTGCTGCGGCTGAAGGCTCGTCTGCTGGAGCGTTCGCGTACCTACCTGTGTTACTGCGATAGCGGCAAGCGCAGCAACAGCGCGGTGTTTCTGCTCTCGCAACTGGGTTACAGCGTCTATGCCCTGCGCAACGGTCTGGACGCTCTGCCGGCGCTACAGCGTGATGCGCTGCTGTGCGAAAGCGGGGCCGGGTATCTGGCGCGTTCCGGCGGACGTACCGAACGCAGCCGCTAGGTTCTCTAAGCTGGCCACTGATCACTGACCAGAAACACCCGCTCGGCCTCGCGCCAGTCACCCTCCACGCCAGGTTCCAGGCGTACCAGCAATTGCGCGCGGGCGTTTGCCGGTAGCGCTGCCAGCCATTGCCGGAACGTTTCGTCCGGCCAGTGCTCTTGATCACCCATCCGCGTCGGTGCCAGCCAGGCCAGCCGTGGTAGCGCTTGCCAGCATGCCCCGGGCCGCTCGGCGGCGAAGTCGAACCAGTCGCGTCGATGCAGCCAGCGTCCGCGACCATGTCCGGGCGTGGCGCCATGAGGTGGCGAGCAGCCGTCAGGCCAGGGATAGAACAGATAACCGCCGAGCCAGAAGGCGGATCGCGTCTCGCTCAGTTGCAGCGCGTTCAATGCGCTGCGTGCTTCGTCGCGCGAGGACAGGGGCAGTTGATGTCGGGCGAGGTGACTCAGTTTCAGGTCGAGCCGATCATGGCTGCCGGGGCCTAGCCATCGATCCGCTTCGCCGCTGTCCGAACCGAGGTAGAACTTCACCGCCAGTTCCAGGTGATGTTCGCCCTCGGCGTCGCGCAGCAGCAGATCGAGCTCGCCCAGGGTCTGGCCGTTCTGGCGGATCGGCAGGTTGGCGGCGACGATTTCCACATCCGGTGCGGCGGTCAGGGCGAATTGCCAGAGCCGTTCGTAGTACAGGCCGAGGCGGCGCGCGGGTCTTGCCGCCAGCCAGGCGTGCAGTGCAGCGGCATCACCGTCCTGTTGCGCAAGCCACCGCGTCAGTAGCTCCGGTTGTTCCATCCAGCGACTGGCCTGGAGTGGATGGCGCCGGGATTTCGTTGTCTCACCCAGCAGTGGAGGGGAGAGCAGCACCCAGGCCAGGTCACGCACGGCAGGGGTGCGCAAGGTCTGCAACAGGTCGTGCAGCGAATGGGAAGCTGTCATCAGCCGAGCATAGCGTGGTTTGCCGGGGCCTTGGCCTTTGGCCGATAATCCCCGTTCGTTTCTTATCTGGCTGTCGGGAGTCCCATGGATCAATTTCGCAATGTCGGCATCATCGGGCGCCTGGGCAGCACGCGGGTACTGGAGACCGTTCGCCGGCTCAAGCGCTTTCTCATCGACCGCCACCTGCATGTGATCCTCGAGGACACCATCGCCGAGGTGCTGCCCGGTCATGGCCTGCAGACCTCGTCGCGCAAGATGCTCGGCGAGGTGTGCGATCTGGTCATCGTCGTCGGCGGCGACGGCAGCATGCTGGGGGCCGCGCGCGCCCTGGCGCGGCACAAGGTGCCGGTGCTGGGCATCAACCGCGGCAGCCTGGGCTTTCTCACCGACATTCGCCCCGACGAGCTGGAGCTCAAGGTGGCGCAGGTGCTGGAAGGCCACTACCTCACCGAGAATCGCTTCCTGCTCGAGGCCGAGGTGCGCCGCCAGGGCGAGGCTATCGGCCAGGGCGATGCGCTCAACGACGTGGTGCTGCATCCGGGCAAGTCGACGCGAATGATCGAGTTCGAGCTGTACATCGATGGCCAGTTCGTCTGCAGCCAGAAGGCCGATGGCCTGATCGTCGCCACGCCAACCGGTTCGACCGCCTACGCGCTGTCCGCCGGTGGGCCGATCATGCATCCCAAGCTCGATGCCATCGTGGTGGTGCCGATGTACCCGCACACCCTTTCCAGCCGGCCCATCGTGGTTGACGGCAACAGCGAACTGAAGATCGTCGTGTCGCAGGATCTGCAGATCTACCCGCAGGTATCGTGCGACGGCCAGAATCACTTCACCTGTGCGCCGGGCGACACGCTGCACGTGGCGAAGAAGGCGCAGAAGCTGAGGCTGATCCACCCGCTGGATCACAATTACTACGAGGTCTGCCGTACCAAACTGGGCTGGGGGAGCCGCCTCGGAGGGCACGACTGAATGTCCCTCGACCCTTGTCGTGGCTATGACCTGATCGGTGATATCCACGGGTGTGCGCGCACGCTCGAACGTCTGCTCGAACGCCTTGGTTACAGCCGCAAGAGCGGCGTGTGGCGTCACCCGACGCGCATGGCGATGTTCCTCGGCGACCTGGTCGACCGTGGCCCCGGCATCCGCGAAGCCCTGCATCTGGTGCATGACATGGTTCGCGCCGGGCAGGCGCTGTGCATCATGGGCAATCACGAGTTCAACGCCCTGGGCTGGAGTACGCCGGCACCGCCTGGCAGCGGGCGCCAGTACGTACGCGAACACAGCCCGCGCCACCAGCGCCTGATGCGCGAGACCCTGGCGCAGTTCGAGGCCTACCCGCAGGAGTGGCGCGAGTTTCTCGACTGGTTCTATGCCATGCCGCTGTTCATCGACGCCGGACGTTTTCGCGTCGTCCATGCCTGCTGGGACGACGAGTTGATCCGGCCGCTCAAGGCGCAGTTCCCCGATGGCTGCATCGACGAGCATTTCGTCCAGGCGGCGGCCGTGCCCGGCAGTTTCGCCAACATGGCACTGGATCGCCTGTTGCGCGGCACCGACATGAGGCTGCCGCACGGCCTGACGCTGACCAGTGGCGATGGCTTTACCCGTTCCTACTTCCGCACCAAGTTCTGGGAAGAGAATCCGCAGACCTATGGCGACATCGTGTTCCAGCCCGATGCCTTGCCGGAGCTGGCGGCGCAGACGCCCCTGACCGAGTTGCAGAAGGACGAACTGCTGCGCTACGGCGCTCACGAGCCGCTGCTGTTCGTCGGGCATTACTGGCGACGCGGCAAGCCGGCGCCGATTCGGGCCAACCTGGCCTGCCTGGACTACAGCGCGGTGATCGGCGGCAAGCTGGTGGCCTACCGTCTGGATCAGGAGCATCGTCTGGACGCGAACAAATTCGTCTGGGTCGACGTCGACCCACAGGAGGCACCGCGATGACGGCTGTCGTTGTGCTTCGTGCGCCACTGGATACCGACCTGAGCGGCTTCGTGGCATTGCTGCAGCGTTTGCGGGTGCCGCATCGCGTGGCGGAAGAGGGCGGCGAGCAGGTGCTCTGGGTGCCGGGCGAAGAGCTGGCTGCCCAGGTGCGTGAGCTCTATGCACGCCACCCGCAGGGCGATGCCGATGGCGAGCTGGCGCAAGGCGTCTCGCCGGTGCGCGAGGGGTTCTTCAGCCAATTGCGGCGCAGTCCGGTAACGGCTCTGGTGTTGCTGACCACCTTCATCGTCTTCGCCGTGACCCTGGCGGGCGAGAACTTCGCCACCATTCGCTGGCTGAGCTTCGTCGATTTTCGCATCGACGGCGAGCGCATCTACCTGGCGTATCTGGATGCCACGCTGGGCAGCGGTCAGTGGTGGCGTCTGATCACGCCGATGCTGATCCACTTCGGCTGGCTGCACCTGGCGATGAACAGCCTGTGGTACTGGGAACTGGGGCGTCGCATCGAGTTTCGTCAGGGCGCCATCGGCCTGTTCGGGTTGACCCTGCTGTTCGGTCTGGCGTCGAACTTCGCCCAGTACTGGTGGGCCGGGCCGTCGCTGTTCGGCGGCCTGTCCGGCGTGCTTTATGGCCTGCTCGGGCATTGCTGGATCTATCAGCGTCTGGCGCCGAATGCGGCCTATCGACTGCCGCCCGGTGTGCTGGTGATGATGCTGGCCTGGCTGCTGATCTGCATGACCGGCATCTTCGAACTGCTGCAATTCGGCGCCATCGCCAATGCGGCGCATGTCGGCGGCCTGCTGACCGGCTGCCTGACCGGGCTGCTTGGCGGTATGCTGGCGCGACGTAGCGCTTGATTCGACCTTTAACCTGTAGGGCGGGTGAAACCCGCCAGCTCAGTGTTTCGGCGGGTTTCACCCGCCCTACGATTTACCTGGAGACCTGTATGTCGTCCTTTCTCGATGCGATTGAAAACATCACCCCGGAAATCTACGAGAGCCTCAAGCTGGCCGTTGAAATCGGCAAATGGCCGGATGGCCGCAAGCTGACCCAGGAACAGAAGGAGCTGAGTCTGCAGGCGATGATCGCCTGGGAAATGCAGAACCTGCCGGAAGAGGAGCGTACCGGCTACATGGGCCCGCAGGCATGCAGCAGCAAGTCCGAGCCGGTACCCAATCTGTTGTTCAAGTCCACGGATACCCTGCACTGATGGAACTTGGACGTGGCTCGCTGAGCAAGATGAAGGCGCGCCTGGACGCGCCGGTACAGTATGCCTTCCGCCTCGGTGACGAGGAGGTGCCCGTCAATCCGCTGGTGGGCAAGAGTCTGCGTCTGGAATATCTCGGCGCCATCCACTGCACGCATTGCGGGCGCAGAACCAAGACCAGTTTCAGCCAGGGCTACTGCTACCCCTGCATGCAGAAGTTGGCGCAGTGCGACGTCTGCATCATGAGCCCGGAGCGCTGCCACTTCGACCAGGGCACCTGCCGCGAGCCGGGTTGGGGCGAGCAGTTCTGCATGACCGATCACATCGTCTACCTGGCCAACTCCAGCGGGGTGAAGGTGGGCATCACCCGTGCCAGCCAGGTGCCGACGCGCTGGATCGACCAGGGCGCGACCCAGGCGTTGCCGATCATGCGCGTGGCCACTCGGCAGCAGTCCGGTTTCGTCGAGGACTTGCTGCGTAGCCAGGTGGCGGACAAGACCAACTGGCGTGCGCTGCTCAAGGGCGACGCGGCTCCCGTCGATCTGCTGGCGATCCGCGAGCAGTTGTTCGACACCTGCGCCGAAGGGCTCACCGGACTGCAGCAGCGTTTCGGTTTGCAGGCGATCCAGCCGCTGAGCGCTGCCGAGGTGCTGGAAATCCGCTATCCCATCGCGGCTTACCCGGCCAAGATCGCCAGCTTCAATCTGGACAAGCAGCCCCTGGCCGAGGGTACCCTGCTCGGTATCAAGGGCCAGTACCTGATGTTCGACACCGGCGTGATCAATATCCGCAAATACACCGCTTATCAGTTGGCCGTCCACGAGATCGCCGCCTGACACCCGATTGCCACCCGGCGCCCAGTGGCGCCGCAGACGAGAGGCCAGGAGCCATGCGTACCGAACAACCGAAGATGATCTACCTCAAGGACTATCAGGTACCGGATTACCTGATCGACGAGACCCACCTGACCTTCGAGTTGTTCGAGGATCACAGCCTGGTACACACGCAACTGGTGATGCGCCGCAATCCCGAGGCCGGCGCCGGCATGTCGCAAGCCCACATGCCGCCGCTGGTACTGGACGGCCAGCAGCTGGAGCTGCTGGAGCTCAAGCTCGACGACCGTGAGCTGGGCGCGGGCGACTACACGCTGACCGACAGCCACCTGACCCTGCAGCCGACGCAAGACAGCTTCGTGGTCGACAGCACCGTGCGTATCCATCCGCAAAGCAACACTGCGCTGGAAGGCCTGTACAAGTCCGGCAAGATGTTCTGCACCCAGTGCGAGGCCGAAGGTTTCCGCAAGATCACCTTCTATCTCGACCGCCCGGACGTGATGAGCAAATTCACCACCACGGTCAGCGCCGAGCAGCATCGCTACCCGGTGCTGCTGTCCAACGGCAATCCGGTCGCCAGCGGCAGCGAGGAGGGGGGGCGTCACTGGGCCACCTGGGAGGACCCGTTCAAGAAGCCGGCCTACCTGTTCGCCCTGGTCGCCGGTGACCTCTGGTGCGTGGAAGACAGCTTCACCACCATGAACAGTCGCACCGTTGCGCTGCGCATCTACGTCGAGCCGGAAAACATCGACAAGGTGCAGCATGCCATGGACAGCCTCAAGCGCTCGATGAAGTGGGACGAGGAGGTCTACGGCCGCGAGTACGACCTGGACATCTTCATGATCGTTGCGGTCAACGACTTCAACATGGGCGCCATGGAGAACAAGGGCCTCAACATCTTCAACTCCAGTTGCGTGCTGGCCAAGGCCGAGACCGCCACCGACGCCGCCCACCAGCGTGTCGAGGCCGTGGTGGCGCACGAGTACTTCCACAACTGGTCGGGCAACCGCGTGACCTGCCGCGACTGGTTCCAGCTGTCGCTCAAGGAAGGTTTCACCGTATTCCGTGACAGCGAGTTCTCCGCCGACACCCACTCGCGCACGGTCAAGCGCATCGAAGACGTGGCCTACCTGCGTACTCACCAGTTCGCCGAGGACGCCGGCCCCATGGCCCACCCGGTGCGTCCGGATGCGTACATGGAAATCTCCAACTTCTACACCCTGACCATCTATGAGAAGGGCTCGGAAGTGCTGCGCATGATCCACACCCTGCTCGGCCCGGAGCTGTTTCGCAAGGGTTCCGATCTGTACTTCGAGCGCCACGACGGCCAGGCCGTGACCTGCGACGACTTCGTCAGGGCCATGGAGGATGCCAGCGGCATCGACCTGACCCAGTTCAAGCGCTGGTACACCCAGGCCGGCACGCCGCGTCTGGAGGTCAGCGAGGCGCATGACGCGACAGCCGGCACCTACAGCCTGACCTTCCGCCAGAGCTGTCCGGCCACGCCGGGGCAGAGCGAGAAGCTGCCGTTCGTGATTCCGGTGGCGCTCGGCCTGCTCGACGCACGGGGCAACGAACTGCCGCTGCGCCTGCAGGGCGAGAACGCCGCGCAGGGCTCCAGCCGCGTACTGTCGGTCACCGAGGCCGAGCAGACCTTCACCTTCGAGGATATCGCCGAGAAGCCGTTGCCCTCGCTGCTGCGCGGCTTCAGTGCACCGGTCAGGCTGGGCTTCCCCTATGACCGTGACCAACTGATGTTCCTCATGCAGCATGACAGCGACGGTTTCAATCGCTGGGAAGCCGGCCAGCAACTGTCCGTACAGGTGCTTCAGGAACTGATCGGCCAGCACCAGCGTGGCGAGACTCTGGTGCTGGATCAGCGCCTGGTCGCCGCGCTGCGCACCCTGCTGGAAGACGAGGCGCTGGATCAGGCCATGGTCGCGGAAATGCTCTCGCTGCCGGGTGAGGCGTACCTGACCGAGATCAGCGACGTGGCCGACGTCGAGGCCATTCATGCCGCGCGCGAGTTCGCCCGCAAGGAACTGTCCACCGCGCTGTTCGCCCCCCTGTGGGCGCGCTACCAGGCCAACCGCGAGATTTCCAGGGCTACGCCCTATGTGGCCGAGGCCGCGCACTTTGCCCGTCGCAGCCTGCAGAACATCGCGCTGTCGTACCTGATGCTCGGCGAGAAACCCGAAGTGCTGGCGGCCTGCGTCGACCAGTTCGAGAACGCCGACAACATGACCGAGCGTCTGGCGGCCCTGGCCGTGCTGGTCAACTCGCCGTTCCAGGCAGAGCAGACCAAGGCCCTGGCCATGTTCGCCGACTACTTCAAGGACGATGCCCTGGTCATGGATCAGTGGTTCAGCGTGCAGGCCGGTTGCCCGCTGCCGGGCGGCCTGGAGCGCGTGCATGCGTTGATGCAGCACGAAGCCTTCACCCTGAAGAACCCGAACAAGATTCGTGCCCTGATCGGCGCCTTCGCCAACCAGAACCTGATCAACTTTCACCGTGCGGACGGGGCGGGCTACCGCTTTCTTGCCGATCAGGTGATCACCCTCAATGCCCTCAACCCCCAGATCGCCTCGCGCCTGCTGGCGCCCCTGACTCGCTGGCGCAAATACGGTGCGGCGCGTCAGGCGCTGATGAAGGCTGAGCTGGAGCGCATCCTCGCGTCGGGGGAGCTGTCCAGCGACGTCTACGAGGTCGTGAGCAAAAGCCTGGCCTAAGACGGGTTCTGCTGTACAAAAAAGTGTTACCGGTCTCCGGCTGGTAACACTTTTTTGTTACCCAATGAAATGTGTATGCGATCCCTTATTTCGTTTGCACACTAAAGTTAGGGTTTCGCGTCTTGACAGGCGTTTCGTCTTGACCATGCGACGAGGCTGAAAGCCCCGTGGGGAGGGGCATAAAGCGTCGGATCGTAGGACAAAGTGCGCCAGTTTTTACGAGAATTGCTGACGCATTGGTCAGTGGCTGACCAGTCACGAAAAGAAACCGGCCAACCGCTCTTGCGAGCACCTTTGCGCTGATACACCTGTTTGAATTGGCACCATGGTTGCAATGTCGTGCTGGATTTGACCGCGCGTGATGACGCCTGGGTCGTTCAATCCTTTTGCTGCACCTACAAAAAACAAGCCGTCGCCAGTACGGCATATCGCGACCCGGATACGGGATCGCCCAAAAGAATGATCTGTCCACGGAGTGATTCTCGATGGAAATTAAGTCCCGCAAGCCCGTTCTACGTTTTGCCCCGGCCAAGGCCGGCTTTGCGTTCGCAGGCGTTCTGCCGCTGCTGGTCGCTGCTCAGGCTCAAGCGGTGGAGTTCAGCTTCGCCGACAACGAAGTCACCGGTTCCATCGACACCACCCTTTCCTATGGCCAGCTGTGGCGTGTCCAGGGCCAGGACAAGACCAACAACGACATCAATACCAATGACGGCAACCGCAACTTCGATACCGGCCTGGTTTCCGAAGTGTTCAAGATCACCTCGGATCTCGAGGTGTCCTATCAGAACTATGGCGTATTCGTGCGGGGTACCGCTTTCTATGACACCCAGATCATGGACAAGCGCAACGACTACTACGACGCCAATACCCCGGCTCAGCCGAGCCAGAGCTATCCGCGTGACAACACCTTCACCCGCGAGACCCGCCACAAGGCCGGCCGCGATGCGCAGATTCTCGACGCCTATGTCTATGGCAACTGGGATATCGGCAACATGCCGGTGTCCGGCCGCTTCGGTAAGCAGGTATTCAACTGGGGCGAGGGCCTGTTCTATCGCGGTGGCGTGAACACCACCAACCCGGTCGATGCGGCCAAGTTCCGCCTGCCGGGCTCGGAAGTGAAGGAAGTGCTGGTGCCGGTCGAAGCGCTGAGCTTCAACATCGGCCTGACCGACAACCTGTCGATGGAAACCTTCTACCAGTTCAACTGGAAGGAAACCGCAGTCGATCCGGTCGGTACTTATTTCTCCGAGACAGACCTTTTTGCCGATGGCGGGAATACGGCTTACAACGACTTCTCGCAAACCGCGCTCGGCGCCAGAAACCCACTGCTGCTCAATAATACCGTTCTGGGTGTTTACAACAATCCTGCTCTCATCGGCCAGAGTCAGGCTGCTTTCGGCGCGTTGGGCTTGTATCAAGGGCCGGGCGGGAAGACGTTCGTTTATCCGGGTGGTCAGATCGCACAAGTGGCCAAGATTGGCGGTGATCTGAATGCAAAGAATGACGGGCAGTATGGCGTTGCGTTTCGCTATATAGCAGAAGAGCTCAACTCTACCGAGTTCGGTTTCTACTTCGTCAACTACCACGGTAAAGAACCCAGCATCTATGCGGATCTGAACGGTTATCAAGGTGTCAACGTAGGTGCTCTTGCGGGTGCGCTGGGTAATGCGTCGCTGGCTGGTGGCCTGGCTACTGCGGATTTGCTGGCTAACGTGCAGGCTCGCAGGGAGTACGCTGAAGATATCCGTATGTATGGCCTCAGCTTCAATACAACGGTTGGCCAGACATCGGTATTCGGCGAGCTGTCCTATCGTCCTAACCTGCCTATCGGTATCGCAGCGACCAACGATTTGTTGGGCGACCTGGTGGGGCAGGGAGCACAGCTTGCCGATAATTCGGGTGCTCTGCCAAACGCAGGAACGGCGGTCATCGCCGGGCAGCAGGTCGCGCGTGATGGTTCCATCAGCAACTACACCCGCGTAGAGGCCTTCAATACGTCCTTTGGGGCCATTCATAACTTTGGTCCGACGCTGAGCTTTGACTCCCTGTTCGGTATCGCAGAACTTGCTTCCGAGCACGTGCGTGGCGATAGCCTGAAGTACACGGATTATCAGGGTAATGTTCGTTATTATGCCGGGCGTCCAAACAACTCCTACATTTCGAACTATGGTCGCGACGACCAGATCAACAAGAACGCCTATGGCTACACCCTGGTCGTTTCCGGTACCTGGAACGACGTCTACGCGGGCGTGAACCTGTCGCCGTTCGCCGTGTTCAAGCACGACTTCGAAGGCAACTCGCACCAGACCGGCAACTTCATCGAAGGTCGCAAGGCGTATACCGTCGGTATGCGCGCCAGCTACCTGAACAGCCTGGAGGCCGAGATTCAGTACACCGAGTTCTACGGTGCCGGCCAGAACAACGGTGCGCGTGATCGCGACAATATCGGCCTGAACGTCAAGTATTCCTTCTGATACCTATAACCAGAAACACGCCGGGCCCTGCCGAGGGCTCGGCAAATACTCTTCACGGAGAATTACCCATGCTGAACAAGCACAGGCTGAAGGCCGTAGCCGTTGCACTGGCGTTTTCCGCCGGCTCTGCACTGGCTGCCGTTTCCCCGCAGGAAGCTGCCAAGCTCGGTGACACCCTGACGCCCTTTGGCGCCGAGAAGGCCGGCAACGCTGCCGGCACCATTCCGGCCTGGACCGGCGGTATCACCCAGGCGCCGGCCGGTTACACCCGCTCGGGCCAGCATCATGTCAACCCGTTCCCGGAAGACAAGCCGCTGTTCACCATCACGGCGGCCAACCTGAGCCAGTACCAGGCGAACCTGACGCCGGGTCAGATCGCCATGTTCAAGGCTTATCCGGAAACCTATCAGATGCCGGTGTACCAGACCCGTCGTTCCGGCTCCGCGCCGCAATGGGTCTATGACAACACCATCAAGAACGCCACCAGCGCCAAGCTGGTCGATGGCGGCAACGGCTTCTCCGATGCCTACGGCGGCATTCCGTTCCCGATTCCGCAGAACGGTGTGGAAGCGCTGTGGAACCACGTCGCTCGCTACCGCGGTACCTACATCGTGCGCCGCGCCTCGGAAGTGGCGGTACAGCGCAACGGTTCCTACTCGCTGGTCACTTCCCAGCAGGAAGCGCTGTTCAAGTACTACCTGCAGAACGGCTCTTTCGCCGATCTGAACAACATCATGTTCTACTACCTGTCCTTCACGACCAGCCCGGCGCGCCTGGCCGGTGGTGCGGTGCTGGTGCACGAGACCCTGGATCAGGTCAAGGAACCGCGTCAGGCCTGGGGCTACAACGCCGGCCAGCGTCGCGTGCGTCGTGCGCCGAACCTGGCTTACGACACCCCGATCGCCGCTGCCGACGGCCTGCGTACCGCCGACGATACCGACATGTTCAACGGCGCTCCGGATCGCTATGACTGGAAACTGGTGGGCAAGAAGGAAATCTACATCCCGTACAACAACTACCAGGTCACCAGCCCGGACGTTAAGTACAAGGATCTGCTGCAGGTCGGCCACCTCAACCCGGCTGTCACCCGTAACGAACTGCACCGCGTGTGGGTAGTGGAAGGCACGCTGAAGTCCGGCGCCCGCCATATCTACTCCAAGCGCACCCTGTTCCTCGACGAGGACAGCTGGCAGGCCGCCGTGGTGGATCAGTACGACGGTCGTGGCGAGCTGTGGCGCGTCTCCATCGCCTACCTGAAGAACTACTACGATCTGCCGACCACCTGGTCCGCGCTCGATGTGTTCCATGACCTGCAGGCGCGCCGCTACCACGTGCAGAACCTGGACAACGAAGAGAACAACACCATCGACTTCACCCAGGCCACTCCGGACGACGGTTATTTCAAACCGGCTGCCCTGCGTCGTCGCGGTACTCGATAATAGTCGTGTCGCTTCACAAGAAGGCCGCTACAGTAGTAGCGGCCTTTTCGTATCAGCCCGGCGAATGGCCTGTGATAAAGCGGTTCGACCTTAACAAAACATAACGTCGCACTGATTGTCAGGGCTTTCCCAAGCTCGCTAGGATGGGTGGCCTGGTAAACATGCAGTACCGCCTATAACAAGAAAGGGGGAAGGTATATGAGTGAGCCCGTCATGCGGCGCACCCAGTCCGGTCTGGCGTCGACTCCGGCGCGCAAACCGGCGCTCCGTGTCCATTCGCCGCTGGCCAAAGCGCTCTCGCTGTGCAGTGTGCTTTCCGTTCTGGTTCTTGCCGCCGTGCCCGTTCAGGCCGCAACCTCGGCCGCAGCAGAGGCCGGTTATTCCATCGAATCGCCCAAGGCGGTTCACAGCCTGTTGCTCGATGTCGTCAACACCGGGCAGCGTCTGGTGGCCGTCGGTGATCGCGGCCACGTTCTCTACTCCAACGATCAGGGACAGACCTGGGTGCAGGCCAAGGTGCCGACCCGGCAGATGCTCACCTCCCTGTTCTTCGTCGACGCACAGCACGGCTGGGCCGTTGGCCATGACGCGGTGATTCTCGCCACCACCGATGGTGGGGAAACCTGGGTCAAGCAGTTCGACGACCTGGAGCGTGAAGCGCCGCTGCTGGACATCTGGTTCAAGGACGGCGAGCACGGTTTTGCCGTCGGCGCCTACGGTGCGCTGCTGGAGACCCTCGACGGCGGCAAGACCTGGGAAGACGTCAGCGACCGCCTCGACAACGAAGATGCCTACCACCTCAACGGTATCGCTGCGGTCAAGGATCGCGGTCTGTTCATCGTCGGCGAAATGGGCGTCATGTTCCGCTCGGCCGACTGGGGCGAGAACTGGGAGAAGATCGACGAGCAGCCTTACGAGGGGTCGCTGTTCGGTGTGATCGGTACCGATCAGAGCGGTGTCCTGCTGGCCTACGGCCTGCGCGGTCACCTGTTCCGTTCCACCGACTTCGGTGACAGCTGGCAGCAGGTTCGCCTGGATACTCCCGGCAACGGTCCGCTGGAGTTCGGCCTGTCGGGTGCCGTGCTGCTGACCGATGGCTCCATCGTGGTCGTCGGCCATGGTGGCACGGTACTCAAGAGCGAGGACGGCGGGCGCAGCTTCAGCCTGTTCAATCGTCCGGATCGTCTGTCGCTGGCTGCCGTGGCTGCTGGCGACAAGGGTCAACTGGTTCTGGTTGGGCAGGGCGGTGTTCGCCTGGCCACACCCACTGGCGCCACGCCGACCGCACAATAACAAGGGGTAGTCTTTGATGACCGATCATCACCAGGACAAGGCGAGCTTTCTCGAGCGCCTGATCTTCAACAATCGGCCGGCGGTCATTCTGCTTTGCTTGCTGACCACCATTTTCCTGCTGTACCAGGCAACTCAGGTTCGCCCCTCGACCAGCTTCGAGAAGATGATCCCGCTGTCGCACCCCTTCATCCAGAAGATGATGGAGCACCGCAATGACCTGGCCAACCTCGGCAACACCGTGCGTATCTCGGTGGAGGCCAAGGACGGCGACATCTTCTCCAAGGAGTACATGGAAACGCTGCGGCAGATCCATGACGAAGTCTTCTACATCAATGGCGTCGACCGCTCCAACCTGAAGTCGCTGTGGAGCCCCAGCGTGCGCTGGACCGAAGTGACCGAGGAAGGCTTCGCAGGCGGGGAGGTGATCCCGCAGACCTACGACGGCAGCGCGCAGAGCCTCGAAGAGCTGCGCAGCAACGTGCTCAAGTCCGGACAGATCGGTCGCCTGGTGGCGAACAACTTCAAGTCGAGCATCATCGACGTGCCGCTGCTGGAGTCCTATCCGGATCCGAACGACCAGGGCACCCTGATCAAGCTGGATTACCAGAAGTTCTCCCACGAGCTGGAAGAGAAGATTCGCGACAAGTACCAGCTGCAGGATCCCAACGTCCAGATTCACATCGTCGGCTTCGCCAAGAAGGTCGGCGATCTGATCGATGGCCTGATCATGGTGGTGGGCTTCTTCGCCATCGTGCTGCTGATCACTTTCGTCCTGCTGTACTGGTTCAGCTGGTGTATCCGCAGCACCATCGGCGTGCTGGTCACCACCCTGATCGCGGTGGTCTGGCAGTTGGGCCTGATGCACCTGGCCGGTTTCGGTCTTGATCCGTACTCGATGCTGGTGCCGTTCCTGATCTTCGCCATCGGCGTATCCCACGGCGTGCAGAAGATCAACGGTATCGCCCTGCAATCCAGTGGCGCCGAGAACTCGCTGATGGCGGCGCGGCGCACCTTCCGCCAGTTGTTCCTGCCCGGCATGATCGCCATCCTGGCTGATGCCGTGGGTTTCATCGCGTTGTTGATCATCGACATCGGCGTGATCCACGAGCTGGCCATCGGCGCGTCCATCGGTGTGTTGGTGATCGTCTTCACCAACCTGATTCTGCTGCCGGTGGCGATCTCCTATCTGGGTATCAGCAAGAAGGCGATCGAGCGCAGCAAGAAGGATGAAGTGACCGAAAAACCGATGTGGCGCGTGCTGTCCAAGGTCGCCCATCCCAATGTGGCGCCGTTCATGGTGGTGCTGGGGTTGCTGGCCGGGGTCAGCTGCTTCTTCTACCAGAAGGCTCATCTGCAGGTCGGCGACCTCGACCAGGGGGCACCGGAGCTGCGTCCCGATTCGCGCTACAACCTGGACAACGACTTCATCATCCAGAACTACTCGACCAGTTCCGACGTGCTGGTGGTGATGGTCAAGACTGCGCCGGAAGGTTGCTCGACCTACGAAGCGCTGTCGGCCATGGACGAGCTGATGTGGAAGATGGAGAACACCAAGGGCGTGCAGTCCGCCATTTCCATGGTCACGGTGTCCAAGCAGCTGATCAAGGGCATGAACGAGGGCAACCTGAAGTGGGAAACCCTGTCGCGTAACCAGGACGTGCTGAACAACTCCATCGCTCGTGCCGACGGCCTGTACAACGCCGACTGCTCGCTGGCGCCGGTGCTGCTGTTCCTCGAGGATCACAAGGCCGAGACGCTCAAGCGCACCGTCGCTGCGGTGCAGGAGTTCGCCAACGAGCACAACCGCGAAGGCCTGGAGTTCCTCCTCGCTTCCGGTAACGCCGGTATCGAGGCGGCGACCAACGAGGTGATCTCCACCTCCGAGCTGCTGATGCTGTCGCTGGTGTACCTGTGGGTAGCGATCATGTGCCTGATCACTTTCCGCTCGATCCCGGCGATGATCTGCATCGTGCTGCCGCTGATCCTCACCTCGATTCTCGGCAACGCGCTGATGGCCTTCCTCGGCATCGGCATGAAGGTCGCGACGCTGCCGGTGATCGCCCTCGGGGTCGGTATCGGTGTGGACTACGGTATCTACATCTACAGCCGCCTGGAGAGCTTCCTGCGTGCCGGCCTGCCGTTGCAGGAGGCCTACTACCAGACGCTCAAGTCGACCGGCAAGGCGGTGCTGTTCACCGGTCTGTGCCTGGCCATCGGCGTGGCGACCTGGATGTTCTCGGCGATCAAGTTCCAGGCCGACATGGGCCTGATGCTGACCTTCATGTTCATCGTCAACATGTTCGGTGCCATGCTGCTGCTGCCGGCGCTGGCGCGCTTCCTGATCAAGCCCGAGAAGCTGGTGGGCAAGAAGGGTGGTTCGCTGCTGGCTCACTGAGCAGACAGCATGTGAAGAAAACCGCGGCCCCAGGGCCGCGGTTTTCGTTTGTCTGGGCTGTCGCTGGAGGCGGTGCGCACGGCGCACCCTACCCAGATTGGTGCTCCAGCAACGCAGGGGCGGTCGTAGAGGTAGGGTGCGCCGCCCGCACCAGGGCTGGTCGCAGTGACGCGGGGTGCGCCATGCGCACCCGAGCTGCCAGCAAGCGTTCCCGGCTGTACTACGCCGAGTCGCTGCCCCTTGCCCTCAGCGCGGGTAGAGCGGAGGTAGCGTGCTGCTTTCCTGTGGTGCCGCGCTAGGCTCCTGGGTGTTGGGCAGGCTGCGGATCGCTTTCCACAGTTCCTCGCCTTGCCAGAGCTGGCCGCTCTCGCTGTACAGGGCGCCATTGAGGCCGTCGAGCGCGTCGGACAGTGGCACGTAGCGTGCCGCCATGTCGGCCAGGGTTTCCGGTTGCTGGCGCGCCCAGGCGTCCAGGGCGTGGCGGGTCGCCTGGGCGTCGCCGGCCAGGCAGGCGCGCTTGAGGTCGTCGAGCAGGGTGCGCGGGCTCGGGCCGCTCTGCGCGGCGCGCTGGATCGCGGGTTGGCGACGGGCATGCCACCACAGGCCGAAGCCGATCAGCGTGGTCAGGCCGAGCAGGGCACAGGCCAACTGCCATGGCCATAGCTGCGGCCCCTCGACCACTTCGGTGGTCACCATCGGCGTGGTAGGCGGCTCGTCGTTCTGCAGTTGAGGATTCTCGGCGACCTGCAGCGTGCGGGCGGACAGCGTCGTGCGTTCCAGGCTGTCGGTCCGGGTGTTCCACCACACCACTTCCAGCGCGGGCAGATCGAAACTGCCGCTGCGGTTGGGTACCAGGGCTTCGCGTTCTTCACGCGTACCGATCATGCCGGTTTCGCTCTTCTGGTCGCTCAATTGCGGTTGATCCGGGTAACGACGCAGGCCGTCGACCTGGGTGGCCGGCAGCGGCGGGAGCTGGGCGCTGGACAGGCCGTCGACCTTGAGAATCAGCCTGCGTGTCAGCGACTCGCCGACCTGGCTCTGCTCAGGCTGCGGGTTCCAGGTTTCCGCCAGGCCCAGTGCGCGTGCCGGCAGCCACGGCGCGTTGGCCGGGTAGCTGGCTGGCTTGGGTTTGACATGCAGCGGAATGTTCGGCGATTTGACCCGCGACACCTTGCCAGTGCGGGGGCCGAAGGGCAGGAAGTCGTTGCCCCGCGAGCGGTCGACCAGGGTCGCGCTGAACATCTGGCCGGGGATCACCAGTTCGCCGCTGCGTTGCGGGTAAATGGCGTACTGCAACTCGATCACGCCATGGCGAACGCCGCTGATGTTCTTTTCGTAGGTGCGCGGTTCGCCCAGTTGTTCGATGCGGGCATCGCTCATCTGCAAGGGGGTCAGGCTGCTGTCGTCATACATCGATACCGAATGGTAGATACGCAGCGTCAGCACCGTCTGGGCCTGCACGTAGATGCTGTCCTGGTCCAGGCTGGCGTCGATGAACACCGGGGCCAGTTGCTCGCCGCCTGCGGGGGTGCCGCGTGCCTCGACCTGCAGGGTGATCGGCAGGGTCTCGGCGTCATCCAGACGGATTGGCGGGATCACCACTTCGCCGCTCTGGCGCGGTTGCAGGGTCAGGATCCAGCGGGTGCTGGCGCGTGGTGTGTCGCCGATGCTGCTCAGGCGGTTGACCTGGCGGCTACCGAGTATTTCGAAATTCGTTTCCAGCGGACTCAGATCCGGCCGGCCGAAACGGGTCGGGTCGGTGGACTCGAGGGTCAGCACCACGGTCTCGCCCTCACTCAGACGAGTGCGGTCGACGCTGGCGAAGAAGGCTTCGGCATGGGCCTGGCCGGCCAGCAGAAGAAGGAGCAGCATGACGAAACGCTTCATCGCGGTGATTCCTGACGCTGTTGCTGTTCATACCAGAATTTTCGCCGCAGCAGTTCGGCGGGGTCGTCCGGTATCTGTCGCAACCATTGTTCCAGTGCCTGGCGGCGTTCATCGGCAGAGCCCGTCTCGGTATCCAGCGGCAGTCGTTCGCCCGGATCGGTGTCCGGCTCCTTTTCACCGGGCTGCGCCTGGCTATCAGGGGGAGCCTTACCGTTTTCAGGCGTTTGCGCCTGGTTGCTGTCACCGCCGTCATCCGCAGGGTTCGGTGCGGCGGGCTGGTCGGGTGCCGAGTCCGAGGGCTGACCGGCAGAGGCCTCGCCGGGCTTTTCGTCTTCCTGGTTTGGCGGCTGTGTCTGCGGATTTTCGCCGGAGGTCTGCTGCTGCCGACGCTGACGCAGAGCTTCTTCGACCAGTGCGCGGTTGTGCTGCGCCGCTGCCAGTTCGGGCTGGCGCTCCAGCGCCTGATCGTAGGCGTCCACTGCCGCCTCCAGTTCGCCCGACCTGGCCAGCGCATTGCCACGGTTGTAATGATCGGCGGCGCTGTCGCCCTGGGCGAAGCGTTCGACCGCGCCTGCGTAATCGCCCGCTTCGAAGAGCGCCTTGCCTTGCCACTGCAAGTCCTGGAAGTGTTGCGCCGCTTCGTCCGGACGCCCGGCGTCGAGCAGGCGTTGGCCCTGCTGGTCAGG
>Ga0209699_100170_pt1 | contig 69674 bp, 57 predicted proteins | sample SynthPrep_1_END__FD_187204 | JGI IMG/M metagenome (GOLD analysis project Ga0209699, IMG submission 187204) | Synthetic microbial communities from Ohio, USA - SynthPrep_1_END_DS7_MetaG (SPAdes) (version 2) | ecosystem: Engineered > Bioreactor > Aerobic > Activated sludge | place: USA: Ohio...
CCCCACCCGCCCAGGACGGCCCACCGACCTTCACGCTGCCGCTGCGCCTCTCCAGCAGCCTGCTTGCCTGCCTGGTCGGCCTCGCTTCCGCGCTCGGCAGCCTGCACCGCCTCGACCCGGCTACTGCGGCGCTGACCGTGGCGACGGTAGTGCTGGCCCATTTAGGGCTGGCCCATCTAGGGCTGGTCCACTTCGGCCCGAGCCGGCTCGACAGCGCCGGGAACGGCGGCCGGAACCAGCACATGGCAGCCGCCCTCGGGCACCGTCCGCTCGGCGTCTATGCGCCGCTTGCGCTGGCCTTGCTGCCGGCCTTCGGCTTGACCCTGCGCATCGGCTCCCTGCTGCCCGTGCTGGCCGCCGCCTGCGTCCTCGGCCTGGGCGCCTGGCGCGCGGCGTCCCCCAAGCTTCGCGGCGGCACGGAAGCGCTGGCAGCCGCCTGCTGGCTGCTGATCGCCTTCGCCACCGACTTCATGCAGCGCGGCACCTTCAGTCCGTTGGCGGCAGCCGCCGGCCTGTCCTACGCCCTGCTCGCGGCCAACCAGCAGCTGATCGCCGCCTTCGCCACCCATAGCCAGGACGTCGCCAGCCGTCGGCACACCTTAGTGACGATGCTGGGCACCGCCACCGCGAAGTGGGCCTACCTGCTGGTGGCGCTCTTCGCCTATGGCTGGCTGGTCGCTCTGGTTGCCCGCTACCAGCTGCCACAGCATGCGGCAGCCGCCGCGCTCACCCTGGTGTTCTCCTTCGCCGCCGGCCGCGAGCTGCTGGAACACGCGGACGAAGCGGCGTACCTCGGACCGGCGATACGGCGTACCATCCTGGCCGCCCATCTCCACGGCCTGATCCTGGCCGCCACCCTGGCCTTCGGCCGCTGGCCGGCCTGAACCCTCGAAGAGCGAACGATGATAGGACGCCTCACCGGCACCCTGCTGGAAAAGAACCCGCCCCAGATCCTCGTGGACGCCGGCGGCGTCGGCTACGAACTGGAAGTGCCGATGAGCACCTTCTACGGCTTGCCCGCCACCGGCAGCCGCGTCAGCCTCCACACCCATCTCGCCATCCGCGAGGACGGTCATTTCCTCTACGGCTTCGCCAGCGAGGAAGAACGCGGCGCTTTCCGCCAGTTGCTCAAGGTGTCCGGCATCGGCGCGCGCACCGCGCTGGCGGTGCTGTCCGGCCTGTCGGTGAATGACCTCGCCCAGGCGGTGGCGCTGCAGGAAGCCGGCCGGCTGGTGAAAATTCCCGGCATCGGCAAGAAAACCGCCGAGCGCTTGCTGCTGGAACTGCGCGACAAGCTCGGCAAGGCCCTGCCGCAAGTCACCGGCGCCCGTTTGGCCGCCGCGGCCGGCGGCGCCCTGGACGCGAAGAGCGACGTCCTCAACGCCCTGCTCGCCCTCGGCTACAACGAGAAGGAAGCGCTGGGCGCGATGAAGGGACTGGCCGAGGATGTGGGCGTCTCCGACGGCATCCGCCAGGCGCTCAAGGTGCTGTCGAAAGCCTGAACAAATCGACAGTAGCGCGCACCGCGCCACGCCGGAGCAGCTAAACTCCCACCATGATCGAAACCGACAAGCTCCGTGCCGCCGCCTCCGAGCGCCTGATCTCCCCCCAGCCCGCCGACCGCCAGGAAGACGCGGTTGAACGCGCGCTGCGCCCCAAGCGCCTGGCCGAATACGTCGGCCAGCAGAAGGTACGCGAGCAGTTGGAGATCTTCATCCAGGCCGCCAAGAAGCGCGGCGAGGCGCTGGACCATGTGCTGCTGTTCGGCCCGCCCGGCCTGGGCAAGACCACGCTGGCCCACATCGTCGCTGCCGAGATGGGGGTGAACCTGCGGCAGACCTCTGGGCCGGTACTGGAGCGCGCCGGCGACCTTGCCGCGCTGCTCACCAACCTGGAGCCGCACGACGTCCTCTTCATCGACGAGATCCATCGCCTGTCGCCAGTGGTCGAAGAGATCCTCTACCCGGCGCTGGAAGACTTCCAGATCGACATCATGATCGGCGAAGGCCCGGCCGCCCGCTCGGTGAAGCTGGACCTGCCGCCCTTTACCCTGGTCGGCGCCACCACCCGCGCCGGCATGCTCACCAACCCGCTACGCGACCGCTTCGGCATCGTCTCCCGGCTGGAGTTCTACACGCCGGATGAGCTGGGTTTCATAGTCGGCCGCTCGGCGCGCCTGCTGAACGTCGAGATCGACGACGCCGGCGCGCTGGAAATCGCCCGCCGCGCCCGCGGCACGCCCCGCATCGCCAACCGCCTGCTGCGCCGGGTCCGCGACTACGCCGAGGTGAAGGCCGGCGGCGACATTTCCGCCAAGGTGGCGGACGCCGCGTTGACCATGCTGGACGTGGATGCGCTCGGCCTGGACCTGATGGACCGCAAGCTGCTTTCCGCCATGCTGGAGAAGTTCGGCGGCGGGCCGGTCGGCCTGGACAACATCGCCGCCGCGATCGGCGAATCCACCGACACCATCGAGGACGTCATCGAGCCTTACCTGATCCAGCAAGGCTACCTGCAGCGCACGCCGCGCGGCCGCATGGCCACCCACTCCATCTGGCAGCACTTCGGCCTCATGCCGCCGCGCGCAGGCGGAGACCTGTTCGAGCGCTGAACCTGCATGCGCTCCATCCAGGTCCTGATGCTGAGCCTGTGCGTGCTGGGCGGCCTTTACCTGCTGACCCAGGCACCCAGCTTCTTCATGCCCGACCGCGGCAACCCGGCGCTGGGCCGGCTGTTCGACCCGCTGTCTTCACGCCTGCTGGGCGCCGGCCTGCTCGCCGCCGGCTGGGCCGGCGTGGGCTACATGGGGAATTTCTACTACCGCGGCGAGCGCCGCCTGCCCGGGCCGCGCGGGCAGCGGCAGCACTTCATCGCCATGGTGCTGGCGCTGGGGCTGATCGCCGCCGCATTCTCCAGCGCCGAGCCGGGCCCGGACCCGGACCGCCCGGCCGCGAGCCGGCCGCAGCGCTGAGCACATTCAGTCGATCTGAAGCGCCAGCCCCTTCAGGTACTCGCCCTCCGGCACCGACAGCCCGACGGGATGATCTGGCGCTGCCGACAGGCGCTGAATGATGCGGGCATCCACACCGGCATCCACCGCCGCGCCGGCAACGATCTTCTGGAACAGCTCCAGCCCGATGCCGCCGGAGCAGGAATAGGTCATCAGGATGCCGCCCGGCGCCAGCAGGCGGAACCCCAGCAGGTTGATGTCCTTGTAGGCACGGGAGGCGCGGTCTGCATGGGCGGCGGAAGGCGCGAACTTGGGCGGATCCAGCACGATCAGGCCGAACTTGCGCCCTTCGGCGCGTAACGCACGCAGCGCCTGGAACACGTCGTCCTCCCGCCATTCGGCGCGATCCGCCGGCAATTGCGGGTTGAGCACCAGATTACGCGCTGCGGTGGCCAGCGCCGGCCCGGAGGAGTCGATGGACAGCACGCTGCGCGCACCGCCGGCCAGCGCCTGCAGCGAGAAACCGCCGGTGTAGCAGAAACAGTTGAGCACCTCGCGGTCGCGCGCGAAGCGGCCGGTCAGCCAGCGGTTGTCGCGCTGATCGAGGTAGAAACCGGTTTTGTGTCCGCCCACCACGTCCACCGCCATCCGCACGCCGTGCTCGGTGATCTGCAGGTCTTCCGGCAACTCGCCGTACACGCAGCCCGCCCTGGGCTCCAGGCCTTCCAGCCCGCGCACGTCGGAGTCCGAGCGCTCATAGACCGTGCTGCAGCCGGTGGCCTGCACCAGACCGGCCACCAGCGCATCCCGCCACTTCTCGCCCCCGGCGCTGGTGAGTTGCAGGACCACGACCGGACCGTAGCGGTCGGCGATCACACCGGGCAATCCGTCGGACTCGCCGTGGATCAAACGCAGGCCATCATTGCCTTCGAGTTGGGGATGGCTGGCGCGCCGTGCCACCGAAGCCGCAACCCGGCGCTTGAAGAAGGCGTGATCGACGGTGGTGTCCGCATCGAAGGTCCACATGCGGGCGCGGATCTGGGACTCCGGCGACCATGCAGCCCGGCCAAGGAACTTGCCGTCATCGCTCAGCACTTCCACCGTGTCGCCCAGCCGCGCCCGGCCCTCCAGCCGGGCAACCGAACCGGCGAAGATCCAGGGGTGACGACGCATCACGGAGCGTTCCTTGCCGGGAAGCAGAATCAGGCGGGCCATGGGGGAAATCCACAAAAACGGCCGGCAAGTCTACCCGCTGTGCCCATGAGCGCCAATGCGGCGCCCGGCGGAGCGAGTGGGTGAACGACTTGGGGCCTGCGCCGCATCACCCGGCGCAAGCCCCAAGGAAGGATTCTTCAATTACGCCAGCGGTAATCAGGAGCTACTTGTCCATCAGCCGCTTGGCCCGATCCGCAGTGGTCAGCAACTCGCTCAACTGCCGCGTGCCGAGGATGGAGCCGAAGTGATTGATCGCTTCAGCCGTCACATAAAGGTGGCCGTTGTGCCGCTTGCGTATCCAGCCCAGTTCGATAAGCCGCACGATCTTCCTGCGCACCGTCTCGCGCGGCAGGCCGGTGGCAGCGGCGATTGAATAGGCGTTGCAAGGCTTGAGCGGACAAAGGTCGTCCGGATCGTCCAGCGTCTTGCGCGTACCGGCACCGTTCTCGTAAGCGCCGATGTTATGCAGAGCGATCTCGCCCAACAGGATGGGGAGCAGGATGTCGCGGTCGAAATCGTCGAACCAGCGCCTCAGATTTCGTATCTCGTGCCGGGCAAGCAGCAAAGCCACTTCCCGCTGCACGCCTTGGCGCTCGAATGAAGCTGCGCCTGGAGTGAGGACGCCTCCCTCGACGGCGCCTCCTCCCCTGGGGGTAATTCCAGTTGTCATGGCTGCCCCGCTTTCGCCGCCCCGTTTGCCGGGGACGCGACACAGTCCGTTAGTAATTATTCTGCTTGCTGTCAGCATAGCCGAAGGCTTCTTTGGCCCCACATCCGTAAATACCCAAACTGGGGAAGGGACGAGCAACGGAAGGTCCGCCGCTTAACGCTTGCGCGCGCGCGGGTGAGCGGCGTCGTAGACCTGGGCGAGATGCTGGAAATCGAGGTGGGTGTAGACCTGGGTGCTGCGGATGCTGGCGTGACCGAGCAACTCCTGCACGGCGCGCAGATCACCGCTGGCCTGCAGCATGTGGCTGGCGAAGCTGTGGCGCAGCATGTGGGGATGGACGTGCACGCCCAGGCCGAGTTGCTCGGCGCGCCGGGCGAGGCGACTGCGAACGGCGGACGACGTCATGCGCTGGCCGGTGCGGGTGACGAACAGCGCCGGCTCGTTGCCCGCTGGCAGGGCGGAACGCTGCGCCAGCCAGGCCTGCAGCGCCTCCAGCGCCTTGCCCCCTACCGGCACCATGCGGGTCTTGCCGCGCTTGCCGGTGATGGTGACCATGCTTTCATCCATATCCACGCCCCGCCCGAGGTCAAGGCTGACGAGCTCCGTGACGCGCAGGCCGGAGGAGTAGAACAATTCGAACATGGCGAGGTCGCGGATTTCCAGCACGCTCTCGGCAGCGGGGTCCAGCAAGGCCTGGGTCTGCTCCACCGACAGCGCCCGCGGCAGCAGCGAAGGCGAGCGCGGCGCCCGGATGCCCTCCACCGGATTGCGCTCCAGGCCGCGATGGCGGGCGAACCAGCGATATAGCCCACGCCAGGCGGACAGCGCGCGGGCAATCGAGCGCCCGCCCAGTCCTTCGCCATGCAGGCGGCCCACGAAGCGGCGGATGTCGTGGGAGGAAAGCGCCAGCGGCGACCGCCCGTCAGCGAGTTCGGCCAGCCGGAGCAAGTCGCGGCGATAGCCCTCCACGGTCAGCCGGGCGGCACGGCGCTGGGTTGCCAGGTAGGCGAGGTAGTCCTCCACCCAGATAGGCGGCGCGCCCGGCGTATCGGCTGGATTCAGCCCAGTTCGCACAGCAACGCGGCGGCGGCGAGTTCGGCGATGCGGCCGAGGTAGAGCGTGCCCATTTCCGGATAGAAGCGCTCCATCTCCTCGCTGCCCAGCACCAGCACGCCGAAGACCTGGGCCTGGCGACGCAGCGGCATCAGCGCCAAAGAACGGATGTGCGGCGATGCCTCGCCGAACCAGCCCACCGCCTCGATATTGTCGGGCGCACCGCAGTAGGGACGGCGGAGGTCACCGACATAGAGCCGCACGCTTTCGCTCACTGGCGCGAACTCCGCCTCCTCACGGGCCAGCACGCTGTTCCAGATGCGCAGGGCGACGTGCGGAACGCTGAAGTCCTCCTGCAGGCTGGTGTAGAGCGCATGCCGCACCGCCTCGTAGTTTTCCGCCGCCAGCAGGGCAACCGACAGGCGGTGCACTTTTTCGCTGATGTCGTCGTTCTCTTCGCCGAAGCGGATCAGCTCCGCCAGCTTGCCCTCCAGCAGGCGGATCTTGTCGCGCAGGGCGTGGAGTTGGCGCTCCGCCAGGGAGATGGCCTGGCCGTCGTGCTGGGGATGCGGCACGGTGATCTGGGTGAAGAGTTCGCCGTGCTCCGAGAGGAAATCGGGATGTTCACGGAGGTAACGGGCGACGTCGTCGGCATTCATCGGGGGGCTCCAGTCCAGTCGGAGCGGCGCCGCCGCCCCGGTCAAAAACGTTCAGGCGAGTTCCATCTCGCCTTCGAATACGGTGACCGCGGGGCCGGTCATCAGCACCGGCGTTCCCGGGCCGCTCCAGGCGATTTCCAGTTCGCCACCGCGGGTTTCGACACGCACCGGCGATACCAGCAGGCCGCGCAGGATGCCGGCGACCACCGCGGCGCAGGCGCCGGTACCGCAGGCCAGCGTCTCTCCGGCGCCGCGCTCGAACACCCGCAGGCGCACGCAGCCTTCGTCCATCACCTGCATGAAGCCGGCGTTCACCCGCGCCGGAAAGCGCGGATGGCTTTCGATCAGCGCGCCCTGTGCCTGCACCGGCGCGGCCTCCACGTCGGCCACCACCTGCACCGCATGCGGGTTGCCCATGGAGACCGCGGTGATCGCCACCGTCTCGCCGGCGACGTCCAGCGGCTGCACCACTGCGTCCGAGTCGGAAACGAAGGGGATCTGTGCCGGCTGCAGCCGCGGTACGCCCATGTCCACCGTCACCAGGCCGTCCGGCCGCAGGCGCGGGGCGATGAGGCCGCTGCGGGTCTCGACGCGGATCTCATCCTTGTCGGTCAGCGCCTTCTCGTGCACGAAGCGGACGAAGCAGCGCGCGCCGTTGCCGCACTGCTCCACCTCGCCGCCATCGGCGTTGAAGATGCGGTAGCGGAAATCCACGCCCGGCTGCGTCGGCTGCTCCACCACCAGCAACTGGTCGCAGCCCACGCCGAAATGCCGGTCGGCGATGGCCCGCACCCGTTCGGGCGTCAGATCCACCGCCTCGCGGGTGGCATCGATGACGACGAAATCGTTGCCGAGACCGTGCATCTTGGTGAAACGCAAACGCATGAGGGAAAACTCCTCGAGGGATGGGGCAGAGAACAGCCGATTCTCGCCCAGCGGCCGGCTATCGTCCACCGCGGGCCAGGTGGGAGAATGCCGCGCCATGGACACCCGCCCCGCGCTCATTCCCCTCTCCGCCTGGTTGCTCGGCATCCCCGGCCTACTCTGCCTGCTGGCGGGATTCGCCCTGCTGGTCGGCGATTTCTCGGCTTCGCATCCCATACTCGCGGAAGCCGGCACCGCGCTGGCGTTGATCGTGTCGGCGGTGGCCCTGCTCGGCAGCGCCGCCTTTCCGGTCGTCCTCGCGCGCCTTGCGCGTGAGGACGAAAAGGGCAACTAGAGGCGCGCGCCGCCGGCCGCGCTGCGCGTTGAATTCAATAGAGCTTGGGCTCGCCCGGCGGACGCGTCTTGAAGCGGCGGTGCACCCAGTAATACTGCTCAGGCATGGATTTCACCGCGCCTTCAAGCCAGCGGTTCATGCGCAGGGTATCGGCCTCCACGTCCGCGGTCGGGAAATCCGCCCACGCCTCGCCGATTTCGACGTCGTAGCCGCTGCCGTCGCGCCGCACATGGGCGGTGCAGGGCATCACCACCGCGCCGGCGAGGCGGGCGAGACGCGACAGGCCAGTGATGGTCGCCGCCGGCACGCCGAAGAAAGGCACGAAGATAGCGTCCTTGCGGCCGTAATCCATGTCCGGCAGATAAAAGAAGGGGCGCCCGGCGCGCATCGCCTTGACCGTGCTGCGCACCCCGTCCTGGCGCGAAAGCAGCATCTGGTCGTTGAAGCGGCTGCGGCCGTGGTAGAGCCAGCGATCCAGCACCTTGTTCTTCTGGTGGGCATACATGCTGACGAAGTCGCCCTCCATCGCCAACCGGGTGCCGGCGATGTCCAGGCCGACGAAGTGCGGCGCCAGCAGGATCACCGCCTGGCCTTCGGCCTTTGCCGCCGCCACCCGTTCCAGGCCGGTGAGCCGGATCAGGCGCCGCAGCCGGGCCTCGCTCGCCCACCAGCTCAGGCCGCGCTCCAGCAGGCTGCGGCCGAGCATGCGGAAATGCAGGCGCAGCAGGCGGTTGCGCGCATGGGCGTCCATTTCCGGAAAGCACAGCCGCAGATTGGTCGCTGCCACCCGGCGACGCGGCAGCGCGAAGACATAGATGAGCAAGCCCAGCGCCTCGCCCATGCGGGCAAGAACCGGCAGCGGCAGCCAGTGGAGCAACCAGAACAGAGCAACGCCCAGGCGGGTCATCATGCGCGCTCATCCTCCGCCGCTTGATCGGCCGGCTTGCCCGCCTTCGGCTTCTTGTAACGGTGATAGCCCCACAGGTACTGCTCCGGACAGCGCAGGATGACGCGCTCGATGTCGCGGTTGATGGCCGCGCAGCGCGCCTCCAGGTCGCCCTCCATCGCCTCCTGCGGCGGCGCCACATGCAGCGAGTAACCCTGGCCGCGCGGCAAGCGCTCGGCCCATATGTAGAACATGCGCACGTTCTTCACTTCGGCCAGGCGGGCCGCCAGCGTCATCGTCCACGCCGGGCGGCCAAAGAAAGGCGCCCAGATTCCTTCGCCCAAGGCCGGCACCTGGTCCGGCAACATGCCCACCGCCTCGCTCGCTCGCAGCGTCTTCACCAGCTTGCGCACGCCAGAAAGGTCGGCGGGCGCCGTACGCATGTCGCCACGGTTGCGGCCGTATTCCATCAGCGGCCGCAGCGCGGCCTTGCGCGGCGGCCGGTAGAGCACGGTGATGGGCGCATGGGCGGCGCAGTACAGCGCGGTGATCTCGAAACAGCCCAGGTGCGGCGTCATGAAGAGGATGCCGGCGCCTTCGCTGCGCGCCTTGTCGGCCAACTCCCAACCTTCGGCGCGGACGATCTTGCCCAGCACCTGGTCCACCGGGCGCAGCCACAGCCAGGGCACCTCCAGCGCCTGCCGCCCCGCTTCCGCCACCGCGCGGCGGCGCAGCGCCGGATCGTCGCGGCCGATGGCCAGCGCCAGGTTTTCCTTCAGCCGCCGGCGGTAGCCGCTGTCGAAGCAATAGATCAACCAGCCGGCCAGCCCGCCCAGGGCGTGCAGCCAGCTCAAGGGCAGGCAGGAAAGAAAACGGAACAACAGGGCAAGGAGCATGAAGAATGGCAGGCAGCCGCAGGACCGATGCGGGGCGCCTGATTTGACCGGTCGGGACGAAAGCCTATAATTATCCCTTAGCCGCCGAGTTAATTCGACAACTTGCAGGGCGGCCGTCGCTTTCCTCCCGCAGGAACCGACCCAGAAATACTGCTAAAGCGTCGCCTGCTCGGCGAAATCCCCGGAGCTGGCCACGACGCCAACCACCGGGGATTTTTGTTTTTGAGCAAGGAGCCGAACTTGGCCAAGGAATTCCTCTTTACCTCGGAATCCGTTTCCGAAGGACATCCGGACAAGGTCGCTGACCAGATTTCCGACGGCGTGCTGGACGCCATCCTCGCGGAAGACCCCCGCGCCCGCGTCGCCTGCGAAACCCTGGTTTCCACCGGCCTCGTGGTCATCTCCGGTGAAATCACCACCAACGCGCACCCGAACTACCGCGAAATCGCGCAGGACGTGGTCCGCCGCATCGGCTACGACAACTCCGACATTGGCTTTGACTACAAAAGCTGCGCCATCCTCACCGCGATCAACCGCCAGTCGGCCGACATCGCCCAGGGCGTGAATGAAGGGGAAGGCCTGGACCTCGACCAGGGTGCCGGCGACCAGGGCCTGATGTTCGGTTTCGCCACCGACGAAACCCCCAGCCTGATGCCCTTCCCCATCTACTACGCCCACCGCATCATGCAGCGCCAGGCGGAACTGCGTAAGGACGGCCGCCTGCCGTGGCTGCGCCCGGATGCCAAGAGCCAGCTCACCGTCAAGTACGTGGACGGCAAGCCGGTGGCGATCGACACCGTGGTGGTCTCCACCCAGCACGCGCCGGACATCTCCCACGCCCAGCTGTCCGAAGCGGTGATCGAGGAGGTGATCAAGCCCGTGCTGCCGAAGGAACTGCTGGCCGGCGAAGTGCGCTACCTGATCAACCCCACCGGCCGTTTCGTCATCGGCGGCCCGCACGGCGACTGCGGCCTCACCGGCCGCAAGATCATCGTCGACACCTACGGTGGCGCGGCCCACCACGGCGGCGGCGCCTTCTCCGGCAAGGATCCGTCCAAGGTGGACCGTTCCGCCGCCTACGCCGGCCGCTACGTAGCCAAGAACGTGGTCGCCGCCGGCCTGGCCTCCAAGTGCGAGGTGCAGGTGGCCTACGCCATCGGCGTCGCCAAGCCGGTGTCGCTGATGGTGAACACCTTCGGTACCGGCAAGATCGCCGACGAGAAAATCGTCGAATTGATCCGCGCCCACTTCGACCTGCGCCCCAAGGCCATCATCCAGACCCTGGACCTGCTGCGCCCGATCTACTCCAAGGCCGCCGCCTACGGCCACTTCGGCCGCGACGAGCCGGAATTCACCTGGGAGCAGACCGACAAGGCCGCCGCCCTGAAGGCCGACGCCGGCCTGTAAGCCGCCCGCGCGTCCGGCGCCGCAGCAAGGCCGCGCCGGACGCGCAGTTTCAAACCGCAGGCCACGACACGGACCGAGCGCATGGACCGGGCGGACAGCCAGCTCATCGACCGGATCTACGCCGCCGTCCAGGAACCCGGCCTGCTGCTGGACGCCTATCACGCGGTTGCGCAGCGTGGCGGCGGCTTCGCTGCCCACTACCTGCGCATGGACACACGGCGGCGCATCGTGGTCGAGACCCAGGTCAGCGACGCCGGCCTGCGCGAGGCCGAGCGGGACTACGCCGCCTACTACGTCGGCGTCGACTGCCGCATCCCCTGGTACACCAGCGGCCGCCAGGGCCAATGGCGAGCCGACCAGCATCATTTCGACGAGAGTTACCTACGCCGGGCGGAGATCTACACCGATTTCCTCAAGCCCTGGGGCGCGAAGCGCATGGCGGTCTGCCAGCTGAGCCACGACGGCGCGGCCACCCAGGAAGTCCTCTCCATCGCACGGGCGCATGACGCAGGCGATTTCAGCGCTGCCGAGCTGCGCCGGCTCGCCCTGCTTTCCCGCCATCTCGTCCGTGCCGCCACGCTACGCACCCAGCTCGACGCCCTGCAGATGCGCAGCCAGGCCGCCGAGAGTGCGATTGCACCCTTGCCCTACCACGCCCTGTGGCTGGATGGCCGCGGCCGCGTCGTCTGGGCCAGCCCGTCTGCCCACGGCCTGCTGGCCGCGGCCGACGGCCTGCAGGCGCCGGGAAACATCCTGCGCTGTCCCGACCCACAGCTCGACAGCCGCCTGCAGGCTGCCATCCTGCGCGCAAGCGCCGGCGACACCCGCGAAGGCGACTGCTTCGCCATCCCCCGCCGCAACGGCGCCGCCCCCTGGCTGCTGTCGCTGATCCCCGGCCGCCTGCCGGCCGACCTCGGGCAGCAGGAAAGCCCGCATGTGCTCGCCCTGATCCAGGACGGCGCCGGCCCCCGCCTGCCGCACCCACGGCAGCTCCAGCAGCTTTATGGCTTCACGCCGGCGGAGACCCGCCTCGCCCTCGGCCTGCTGCGGCACGACACGCTCGGCAGCTACGCCGCAGACAATCAACTCAGCCTGGCCACGGTAAAGACCCATCTGCGCAGCCTGTTCGCCAAGACCGGCACCCACCGCCAGGCCGAGCTGCTGCGGCAGCTGTCGCGCCCGCTGCCTCACCTCCCGCCCACAGCCTGAAGGCCAGGCGGACGTGCGCTCATTCCTCATCCGAACGGATGAGGCTGAAACGCCACCGCGCACCGTATAGTTCGGCAGCAACTGTCGGCCAGCTTGCCGCCGTTCAGCCTGCGGCAAGTCCGCCGCAGTACCTCATCCAGAAATCATATGCCGCCGCCCGGACCCGCCATGATCAAGCCGCCCGCCCTGCGCCCCTTCATCCTCATGCTTGCCGCCCTGCTTGCGCCACCGGCCGCAGCCTCCGACAGCACCGCCGTACTGCGCGGGCTGCAGCAAATCCAGGGCATCATCGAGAAAAGCGAGCGCGACGCCGCGCGGGCACGCGAAGCCCGAGAGCGGCAGGAAGCCGCCGAAATGCAACGCCTGCAGGCTCAGCAAGCTCAGGAAGCGAAGCAGAAACAGGCCCGGGAGGCGGAGGCCCGGCACACCCGCGATGCCGAGCTGGCCGCGCTCACACCACCTGCGCCCTGGGGCGGCAACCTGGTTTTCCATCGCCGCCTGCTGGAAAGCGCGCCCAACGAGCAGCAGGCCAGCCTGCGCATCGCTGGCACCGACAGCGCCACCATCGCGGCGGACGGCAGCCACCTCGTCTATCTGGCGGAAGATCGCCGCCTGATCCTGCGCGAACTGCCCAGCGGCCGGGAGCGCGTCTTGCGCAGCAACCTGGACCGCAGCGGCTGGTACTCCCCCAACCTGCCGGCCGACGCCGGCACCCTGCTGCTGTCCGGCAGCAACGGCGCGGAGCTCATGGATCTGCAGGGCGGGCGCCTGCAGCAGTGGCTGGAAGCGGACGTCTCCGCCTGGGCGTACAAACACAGCGTCATCGTCACCAAGCAGCAGTTCTATCCGGAGCGCTTCTGCCGCTGGGTTGGCCAATACGACGTGCGCACCGGCCAGGCGACCAGCCGGCTGACCCTAGATCCGCCAGCGGAGAGCTGCGTCTCCCGCATCAACGCCGCCGGCCGGCTGGAGGTCCTCGCCATCGACGGCGACACCGTGCGCCACTACGTGGACGGCCAGCAGGTACAGCGCTTAAGGGGCGACAGCCGGCGCGGCAGCAGCGACACCCACCTCATCTACGGCTTCGTCGGCGAACTGCCCTACGTGGTGAGCTATCTCCACGCCAACCAGCCCACCACCGAGCCCTTCCGCGTCTGGGATCTCGCTACCGGCAGGCTGCTGTGCGAACTCCCCCGCAGCAACCACGGCGGCCTGAGCGCCAGCCCCGAAGGCGATGCCTTCATCACCTCGCCGCCGGCGCTGGTCAGCCTGCCCTCCTGCGAGCGCAGGCCGCTGGCCAACAGCGGCATGCTCAACGTCGAAGGCGGGTTTGCCTTCCAGTACCAGCCCGGTGAAGTGCTGGTGCGGACGCTGCCGGATCTGGCGGTGAAACACCGACTGGCGGTCAGTTTCACCGACCAGCGCGGCGGCGGCGTCGCCCTCAGGCGCCTTCCCGGCCAGCCCCGCTACCTCGCGGTCGGCCCCTGGGTGTGGAACGCGCAGGAGGGCGAAAGCACCGAGTTCTTCGATCTGGAGGACGGCCAGCGGCTGCTGACGCAGCCCGGCGGGCTGGCGCTGACCGGCCCCTACACCCAGCTCGGCAAACGCGGCTTCCGCAGCGGCGAGGAAACCAGCAGCCAGTTCTGGAAGGTGAACCTCGGCCAGCCCCGCGTCGACACCACCCAGACCTTCCTCGCTGCGCTGAAGAAGGACAAGTACGAGACCGCCGCCGAGTACCGCGCCCGCACCCGTGCGCTCAGCGCACCCTTCGAAATGGACATCCAGGTCAAGGACTACGACGCCGAAGCCGGCCACTTCGTCGGCGAATGGCGCGGTGTACCCATCGGCATCCCGCTCGCCGCCAGCCAGGCGCGCCGGCTGGACGGCATCAGCCCGCTCACGGTCAAGGGCCAGCTCGCGCCGGTGGACGAGGACTTCATCGAACTGCGCGACGCCCGCATCCTGCTGCCGGACGGCAGCAGCCAGCCGGTCGCCCGCAAGCCCCTGGCGCCTCGTGCAGCAACGCCGGCCGCAGCCGCCCCATCGCCGGCGCCAAAGGCAGCCGCTTCCGCCACTGCCAGCGCGAAGACCCAGGCCGGCTCCAACTGCAGCGGAACGCTCGCCCACCTCGCGCCCAAGCTGCGCGCTTATTCCGATCCGCTGCTCGCCGAAGTGCGCCAGGCCATCCTCAGCGCACCCGTCCACCGCGAAGCCGCCGCCGGCGCCCGCCAGCAGGCGGCCCTGGCGGAAGCGAGCGCGGCGGATGCCGCCCGCAGCGCGCAGCAGACCGACGGCGGCGGCAACAGCATCGCCCGAGCCGACGCCGGCACCTTGCCGCTCAACTGGCCTTGCGAAGGCATACACGCCAGCGCCGTCTGCATGTACATCGCCCACGGCTGGGAAGCCCTGGCCTACCACGAGCTGGCCGCCAACAAGGCCTGCGCCCCAGGCTGAGGCCCAATCGCCGGCGCGCCGGCCTTCTGCGGCGGAGCGTGGCGCATGACACGCCGCCGGTCACGGCGCGAACACACGCAGCCCCATGCGCCGGCGTATAATCCACGCCTCTTCCGAGGAGCGCTGCGAGGCCTCGACCGCATTCCGCGGCCGACCCCAGGCTCGGAACCCGCCGCCCGGCGGGCGTTTCAACGGCGCTCACCCAGGTACCGCCAGCCGGTACTTCCCCTAAACCCTGCCGGGTTCGGGATGACGGGTGAGCCAGCGCGTCCCCCTTCCCCCCCGGCCATAGCACGGAGCTTCACATGAACGCTGTGGCTGATTTCAACGATTACGTCATTGCCGACCTCGCCCTCGCCGGCTGGGGCCGCAAGGAAATCCGCATCGCCGAGACCGAAATGCCCGGCCTGATGGCGATCCGCGAGGAATACGCCGCCCGCCAGCCGCTCAAGGGCGCGCGCATCACCGGCTCGCTGCACATGACCATCCAGACCGCGGTACTGATCGAGACGCTGACCACGCTGGGCGCCGAAGTGCGCTGGGCCTCGTGCAACATCTTCTCTACCCAGGACCATGCCGCCGCCGCCATCGCCGCTTCGGGCGTGCCGGTGTTCGCGGTCAAGGGCGAGTCGCTGGAAGACTACTGGGACTACACCCACCGCATCTTCGAATGGGCCGACGGTGGCTACTCGAACATGATCCTGGACGACGGCGGCGACGCCACCCTGCTGCTGCACCTGGGCGCCCGCGCCGAGAAGGATCTCTCGGTGCTGGACAAGCCGGACAGCGAAGAGGCCGTGGTGCTGTTCGCTTCCATCAAGGCCAAGCTGAAGACCGATCCGACCTGGTACTCCACCCGCCTGGCGCAGATCAAGGGCGTCACCGAAGAGACCACCACCGGGGTGCACCGCCTGTACCAGATGCATGCGCGCGGCGAACTCAAGTTCCCGGCCATCAACGTCAACGACTCGGTCACCAAGTCCAAGTTCGACAACCTCTACGGCTGCCGCGAATCGCTGGTGGACGGCATCAAGCGCGCCACCGACGTGATGATCGCCGGCAAGATCGGCGTGGTGCTGGGCTACGGCGACGTGGGCAAGGGCTGCGCCCAGTCCCTGCGCGGCCTCGGCGCTACCGTGTGGGTCACCGAAATCGACCCGATCTGCGCGCTGCAGGCGGCGATGGAAGGCTTCCGCGTGGTCACCATGGAAGAAGCCGCCGCGCTGGGTGACATCTTCGTCACCACCACCGGCAACGTCGGCGTGATCACCCACGACCACATGAAGGCGATGAAGAACAACACCATCGTCTGCAACATCGGCCACTTCGACTCCGAGATCGAAGTCGCCAGCCTGCGCCAGTACGAGTGGGAGAACATCAAGCCGCAGGTCGACCACATCATCTTCCCCGACGGCAAGCGCATCATCCTGCTGGCCGAAGGCCGCCTGGTGAACCTGGGCTGCGCCACCGGCCACCCCAGCTTCGTCATGAGCAACTCCTTCGCCAACCAGACCCTGGCGCAGATCGAGCTGTTCACCAAGACCGCCGACTACCCGGTCGGCGTGTACGTGCTGCCCAAGCAACTGGACGAGATGGTTGCCCGCCTGCACCTGAAGAAGATCGGCGCCAAGCTCACCGTGCTGAGCCAGGGCCAGGCCGACTACATCGGCGTGCCGGTGGAAGGCCCGTACAAGCCCAACCACTACCGCTACTGATCGCGGCGGCGGGCGGCCCCCGGGTCGCCCGCCATCTGCCGAGAGGGCATGTGCGATGAACTCCTTCCACCGCCGCAGCAGCCGTCCGGCCACCGAGAAAGCGCCCGCGCCGGCCACCACCGCGCGCGGCCTGCCGCGGGCGGACCAGTTGCTGGTGCAGCACGGGCTGGCGCCCTCGCGCACCGCGGCGCGGCTGCTGATCGAAGCCGGGCGCGTCAGCGCCGACGGCTTCCCAGTGGGCAAGCCGGCGCAGGAACTGCCGGAAAGCGTGCAATTGGCGGTGACGCCGGACGAGGCCGACCGCTACGTTTCCCGCGGCGGCCTGAAGCTGGCCGGCGCATTGGCGGCCAGCGGCCTGGCGCCGGCCGGGCGCATCTGCCTGGACGTCGGCCAATCCACCGGCGGCTTCACCGATTGCCTGCTGCAGGCCGGCGCGGCGCAGGTGGTCGGCGTCGAGGTCGGCCACGGCCAGTTGCACCCCCGACTGGCGGCGGAAGCGCGCAACACCACGCTGGAAGGCATCAACGCGCGCCATCTGCAGCCGGCCGAGCTGGGTGAGCACTTCCCGGCCGGCGGCTTCGGCCTCGTCGTCTGCGACGCCAGCTTCATCTCGCTGACGCTGCTGCTACCGCAGTGGCCTGCGCTGCTGGCAGCGGAGGGCGACATCCTCGCCCTCGTCAAGCCGCAGTTCGAGGTGGGCCCGCAGGGGCTCTCCAAGGGCGGCATCGTGCGCGATGCCTCGCGCTACGCCGAGGTAGAGCGCAAGCTGCGCTCAGCAGCCGCGGCCACCGGGCTGGCCGTGCTCGGCTGGTACGACTCGCCGATCACCGGCACCGATGGCAACCGCGAATTCTTCATCTGGATGCGACATGCACAAGACTGAACTCTCGATCGAATTCTTCCCGCCGCAGACCTCCGAAGGCGCGGAAAAGCTGCGCGCGGTGCGCGCCAGGCTGGCCGAACTCAAGCCCGTCTTCTTCTCGGTGACCTACGGCGCCGGCGGCTCCACCCGCGAGCGCACCTTCGCCACGGTGAAGGAGATCGCCGCCAGCGGCGCCGAGGCCGCGCCCCACCTGTCCTGCATCGGCTCCACCCGCGAGGGCATACGCGAGATCCTGCAGGAGTATGCGGACGCCGGCATCCGCCGCATCGTCGCGCTGCGCGGCGACCTGCCCTCCGGCGTCGGCGATCCGGGCGAATTCCGCTACGCCAACGAACTGGTGGAGTTCATCCGCGCCGAAACCGGCGACCGCTTCCACCTCGAAGTGGCCGCCTACCCGGAATGGCACCCGCAGGCGCGCACGCCGGCCGATGACCTCGCCGCCTTCAAGCGCAAGGCGGATGCCGGCGCCGACTCCGCCATCACCCAGTATTTCTACAACCTGGACGCCTACCTGCACTTCGTGGACGCGGTACGGGCGCAGGGCGTGAGCATTCCCATCATCCCCGGCATCATGCCCATCGCCAGCTTCTCCAAGCTGGCGCGCTTCTCGGACGCCTGCGGCGCCGAGATTCCGCGCTGGATGCGCAAGAAGTTCGAGTCTTTCGGCGACGACGCCGAATCCATCCGCGCCTTCGGCCTGGACGTGGTCACCGGGCTGTGCGAGAAGCTGATCGCCGCCGGCGCGCCGGGGCTGCACTTCTACAGCATGAATCAGGCCGCGCTCACCACCGAAATCTGCCAGCGGCTGAAGCTGGCCTGAGGCCGCGAGCCGGCCGGACTGGCGCGCCTTTCATCCGGCGCTTAGGTCCGACCGGTCGCTGTGCCCGACGGCGACACAGGCCCGCGCCTCCCACCCCTCGCCCGATAGCGGGCGATACCGCCTTCCCCAGACTTGCCCCTGGCGCTCAACCCAGGCCGGCCGACGCCGCGCTCGGCCTGTGCATGCCTGCCAGCGTCGGCATGTGGGCGCGCACCAGTTCATTGAACACCCTGAGCTTGGCCGGGTAGTGCCGAGCGGGCGGATACACCAGATGCACCGGCAACGGCAGCGCATGCCATTCCGGCAGCAGGTGCACCAGCCGCCCCTGGGCGATGTCCTCCGCCACCACCCAGGCCGATACCACGCAGGCGCCCAGCCCCACCAGCGCCGCATTGCGCAGCGCGTACAGGCTGTCGGTGTACATCCGCGGCTGGATGGCGAAGCGGCTGCGCACGCCGTCGGCCTCGCGCAGCAGCAGCACCTCTTCGCGGTAATAGGTCTGCAGCGCCAGCCAGGGCAGCACTGCCAGCGCCTCCGGGTGAAGCGGCGGCTCGCCGTCGCCCCACAGCCCCGGTGCGGCGACGACGATGCGCGGCACCTCCGCCAGGCGGATGGCGATCACCGCGTCATCCTCGATCTCGCCGACCTGGATCGCGCAGTCGATGCCCTCGGCGAGAAAATCCGGCCGGCGGTCGTGCAGCAGCCACTCCACCGACACGCCCGGATGGCGCCGCAGGTACTCGGTCAGCGGCGCGATCAGCTGGTCCTGGCCGAAGGCGTGCGGCACCACCACCCGCAGCCGGCCGCGCGGCTCGTCGCGGGCTCCACGCAGGTCGGCCTCTATCGCCTGCCAGCTCTCCAGCAAGTCCTTGGCATGGGCATAACAGCGCTGGCCGTCCTCGGTCAGCTTCATGACATGGGTAGACCGTTGCAATAGCTTGAGACCGAAGGCACGCTCCAGCATCTGCAGCCGGCGGCTGACGGTGGGCTGGGTGGTACCCAGCTGCGCGGCGGCGGCGGACAGACTGCCGGCCTCGACGATACGGACGAAGGTCTGCATCAGTTCGATGCGGTCACCCCCGGCGGCCAGGGGCAAGGCGGCAGCAGCTTCCGCGAGGGGTTTCGACGCGGGAGGAGGCACAGAGGAAGACAAGGGGACATCGGGCGCTTTCATACGCCCAGCGTATAGCAACTGTACGCCCCGGACCACTACAAGCTCACAGCTAAAGGGCGAAGAATCCAGCCATCGCCAAAACAACACAGGTGTAGATCATGTCCGAGATTCAATCACTGCATGCAGAAGCCCGGCCGGCGAGCAGCATTTCCGGTTCGCTGGTCCTGCTGCTCGCCACCGGCGCCGGCCTCAGCGTCGCCTCGCTCTATTACAGCCAGCCCATGCTGGGCGTGCTCGGTGCCGACATGCAGGCCGACGCCCGCAGCGTGGGCATGGTGCCGACGCTGACCACCCTGGGCTACGCCCTCGGCATCCTGCTGCTGGCGCCGCTGGGCGATCGCTACGACCGCCGCGTCATCATCGCCATCAAGGCCGCCATCCTCAGCGTCGCCCTGCTGCTCAGCGGCCTCGCCCCCGGCATCGGCCTGCTGCTGGCCGCCAGCCTCGCCGTCGGCCTCACCGCCACGCTGGCGCAGGACATCGTGCCCGCCGCCGCCACGCTGGCGCCGGAGACCCAGCGCGGCAAGATCGTCGGCATGGTGATGACCGGACTGCTGCTGGGCATCCTGCTGTCGCGGGTGGTCAGCGGTCTCGTCGCCGAACAGTTCGGCTGGCGCGCCATGTACCTGATCGCGGCCGTCTCCATCGCTGCCATCGGCATCGCCGCCTGGCGCGGCCTGCCGCACATCACGCCCACCACCCGCGCCAGCTACGGTGCGCTGCTGGGCTCGATGCGGGCGCTGTGGGGCAAGTACCGCGCGCTGCGCTACGCCGCGCTGGCCCAGGGGCTGCTCTCGGTCGGCTTCAGCGCCTTCTGGTCTACCCTGGCGGTGATGCTGCATGACAAGTTCCAGCTCGGCAGCGCCGCCGCCGGCGCCTTCGGCCTCGCCGGCGCCGCCGGTGCGCTGGCCGCCCCACTGGCCGGCCGCCTCGCCGACAGGCGCGGTCCGCAGCTGGTCACCCGTCTCGGCAGCGGCCTGGCGATGGTGTCCTTCGCCATCATGGGCCTGTCCTTCCTGCTGCCGCCGACGGCGCAGCTCGGGCTGATCATCGTCAGCATCATCGGCTTCGACCTCGGCATGCAGGCCACCCTGGTCGCCCACCAGACCCTGGTCTACGGCCTGGATCCGGCCGCCCGCAGCCGCCTCAACGCCCTGCTCTTCACCTGCATGTTCATCGGCATGTCCACCGGCGCGGCGCTGGGCAGCCTGGCGCTGGCGCAGTGGGGCTGGATGGGCGTGGTCGCCCTGGCCACCGCCAGCGCGGCGGCGGCACTCGGGGTGCGCCTGCAGGCGGGTCGGCGGGCCGGCTGACGCTGCCTGGCAGGCAGGCAGGCCTGACGGGGGCGGGCGCAAGCCCGTTCCCGTTTTTTCATGCTGCGGCGGCGTGCTGCCTGCGCCTTCAGAGACAGCCGCCATCGGTGAAGCGGGCTGCGCAGGCCTTTCACGACGCAGCATTTAGTTGACGGCTAAACTTTCCGTAACTAAAGTTTTCTCGCCGTTTCACAAATCCGTCACCCGGCAGACACCATCGAGCCAAGGCGGACCCAGCAAGACGCGCAGCGGGAGGAGGCAGCCGCCCGCAGCCCGCGGGCCAGACCCGCACCCCACCGAGGCCCGCCATGGATGCTCGCCCCTGTCCCGCGTTCCGCACGCAGGAAACCCGCCACGAGTCCTGGCGGGAGGCGGTGGCATCGCTGTTCCTGCCGCTGGATTTCGACGTTTCCCGCAGCACCCCCTTCCATGGCCGCGCGCTGTGGGCCCGGCTGGAGCATGCCCGCGCTGCCGAGGTGCGCATGTGCGAGCACCGCGTCACCCGCCGGCCGCGCCACTCCGCCACCTCCGACGTCGCCGCAGTGAAGATGCTGTGGCTGCTGCACGGCCAGGGCCGCTTCCAGCAAGGCAGCGAAGACCGCAGCCTGGTGGCCGATGGCTGGACCTTCTACGACGCCAGCCGCCCCTACTCCCTGCACCTGTCCGAAGACGCCCGCTTCTTCTCCCTGCTCTACACCGGCGAGAACGCCGAGAGCTGGATGCGGCTGGCGCGCGACCTCGGCCCCGCCTGCCGGCCCAACGCCGGGCCGGCGCGCATTGCCTTGCTGGCCCTGCGCGGCGCCATGCGCGAGCAGGAAGGGCTGACGCCGCTGGCCCAGCGCGCGCTGCTGGAGTCGGTGCTGGCGCTTACCGAGAGCGCGCTGCGCCAGGAGGCCGACCAGCGCCAGGGCGGCGACCGCCGCGACACCCTGCGCCTGGCCGAAGCCCGCCGCTTCGTGCTGCAGCACCTGGCGGAGCCGGCGCTGGGGCCGGACGACATCGCCCGCGCGCTGCACATGTCGCGCCGCAGCCTTTACAACCTCTTCGCCGCCGCCGAGCTGCGGCCGCGCGCCTTCATCCAGAACCTGCGGCTGGAGCGCGCCTGCGAGGCATTGATCGCCGGCGGCCCGGGCGAAGGCAGCATCACCCGCATCGCGCTGGAACATGGCTTCGCCGACGGCGCCCACTTCAGCCGCAGCTTCCGCGAGCGCTTCGGCGTCAGCCCCAGCGCCTACCGCAGCGACCGCCGCCCGGCGGGCTGAACGCGCCGCGGCGCCCCCCGCCACCCCGCCTCATTTGCGCGCAGTGCACGCGCAGACATGTTCCCTGCACGGACAAGCAAGCCGGCTTGCCCCCTGGCTCCGTAAGGTGTTCCCAGCGGCCCACAACGCATGGGCCGCAGCCGCCCCCCGACCCCAGCCTCGCCCGGAGAGCCTTACGATGCCCGCAAAACCACAAGCCGGCGCTCAGCCCGGCAGCACCCGCAGCACGCCCAGCCAGCTCGCCACCCTGGCAGCCACGCTCGCCGCCGCATGCAGCCTGGCGACGCCTGCCCTCGCCAGTGAGCTGCCGGCGGTGAATCTCGGCCTCACCACCTTCATCGACGGCGCGCCGCCGGCCGGCCCCGGCTGGTACGTGTCCGAGTACCTGCAGTACTACAGCGCCGACAAGCTGCGCGACAAGGACGGCAAGGCCGCGCCGCTGCCCAAGCAGGACATCGAAGTCACCTCGCTGGTGTCGCAGGCCATCTGGATGTCGGCCGACACCCTGTGGGGCGCCCACTATGGCGTCACCCTGCTGCTGCCGGCGGTGCTGGAAGCCCGCACCAACGATGGCCTGAACAACGCCGCGCTGCCCAAGGGCAATACCGGCGTCGGCGACCTCATCGTCGGCCCCTTCCTGCAGTGGATGCCCATCATGGGCGAGAACGGCCCCATCTTCGCCCACCGCTTCGAGATCGACGTTTCCTTCCCCACCGGCGAGTACGACAACAAGCGCAGCGTCAATCCCGGCGCCAACCACTGGACCATCAACCCCTACTGGTCCGGCACCTACTGGGTGACGCCCGACTGGACGGTGTCCACCCGCCTCTGGTACCTGTGGAGCGGCAAGAACACCGACCCCAACCCCAACGGCTACGCCGGCTACGGTGTCGCCAACGCCCGCGACATGCGCCCCGGCGAAGCCTTCCACATGAACTTCGCCACCGAGTACGCGGTAACGCCGCAATTGCGCCTGGGCATCAACGGCTACTGGCTGAAGCAGATCACCGAGACCGAGGTGAATGGCCACGCCGTGTCCGGCAGCAAGGAACAGGTCTTCGGCATCGGCCCCGGCGTGCTCTACAGCTTCTCCCAGCAGGACCACCTGTTCTTCAACGCCTACAAGGAAAGCCACGTGCGCAACCGGCCGGAAGGCGAGCGCTACGTGGTCCGCTACGTCCATCACTTCAAGTAAGACGCTCGCCTGCGCGCCGCCCGCCGGCGCGCGGGCCGACCGCCGTTAACCGCCAAGCAATCCCACGACGAGGAAATCGCGATGTCCGCACCCACCTCCTACCCCAGCCGCAACTTCATCGCCGGCGAGTGGCGCGCCGCCGCCTCCGGCGCCACCTTCGCCAAGCTCGCCCCCACCTCCGGCGCGGTGCTGGCCGAGGTCGCCAACTCCGGCGCCGCCGACGTGGATGCGGCGGTAGCCGCCGCCCGCGCCCAGTTCGACGGCGGCGAGTGGTCGCGCCTGCCGGGCGCCGAACGCGGCCGCCTGCTCAACAAGCTGGCCGACCTGCTGGCGCGCGACGCCGAGCGCTTCGCCCATATCCTGGCGATGGAACAGGGCCGGCCGCTGATGGAAATGCGCATGCTGGATCTGCCGATGTCCATCGACACCCTGCGCTATTTCGCCGGCTGGGCGGACAAGCTGGAAGGCCGCCAGATTCCCACCGCCGGCTTCATGGGCCGGCCGACGCTCAACTACACCCTTCGCGAGGCCATCGGCGTGGCGGCGCTGATCGTGCCGTGGAACGCGCCGTTGATGATAGGCATCTGGAAGCTGGCGCCGGCGCTGGCGGCCGGCTGCACCGTGGTGCTCAAGCCCTCGGAAGACGCGCCGCTGGCACTCACCGCGCTGGCCGAGCTGGCCGCCGAGGCCGGCCTCCCGGCGGGCGTGTTCAACCTGGTGAACGGCATGGGACCGGAAGCCGGCGCCACCCTGGTGAAGCACCCCGGCGTGGACAAGATCAGCTTCACCGGCAGCACCGAGGTGGGCCGCATCATTGCCCGCGAGGCGGCGCCGCTGTTCAAGCGCCTGACGCTGGAGCTGGGCGGCAAGGCGCCGCAGATCATCTGCGCCGACGCCAACCTGGAGGGCGCCATCATGGGCGTGGCCATGGGCCTGTTCGTGAACCAGGGCCAGACCTGCGCCGCCGGCACCCGCATCCTGGTGCATCGCAGCCGCTACGACGACGTGGTCGGCGCGCTCGCCGGCGCCGCCAAGTCGGTCACCCTGGGCGATCCGCTGGACGCCGGCACCCGCATGGGCGCGCTGATCAACGCCCGCCACCGCGACCGCGTCGCCTCCCTGATCCAGAGCGGCATCGCCGAAGGCGCCTCGCTGGTGGCCGGCGGCGAAGCGCTGCCGGAAAACGGCTTCTTCGTCCGCCCCACGGTGTTCGCCGGCGGTACGCCGGAGATGCGCATCATGCGCGAGGAAATCTTCGGCCCGGTCGGCGTGGTGGTGCCCTTCGACAGCGACGAGGAAGCGGTGAGGCTGGCCAACGACACCCCCTTCGGCCTCTCCGCCTCGCTGTGGACGCAGGACGTCGTCCGCGCCCACACGCTGGCGCCGAAGCTGCGCGTCGGCGCCGTTGCCATCAACGGCTGGAGCCCGCTGGACGCCCGCCTGCCCTGGGGCGGCTACAAGGACTCCGGCGTCGGCCGCGACCTCTCCCGCCTGGCGCTGGATGCCTACACCGAAGAAAAGGTGGTGTCTCTGGTGATGTAAACCCGGCGGCACCCGCGCCCCGCTCCCGCCGGCCCAGCGCCGGCGCCCCCAACGGAAAAACAAGACCATGACACGCACGCTCAAACCCCGCTCCCTCCCGCGCGCCCGCCTGCGCCACACCCTCGCCACCCTCGTCCTCGCCGGCCTCGCCGGCGGCGCCCTCGCCGGCCCGGCGAACGTGGACGGCAAGCGCATCGAGAAAGTCGCCAAAGGCGGCGAAGCCGGCAACTGGCTGTCCCACGGCCGCGGCTACGACGAGAAGCGCTACTCGCCGCTGAAGCAGATCAACGACGGCAACGTGGACAAGCTGGGCCTGGCCTGGACCCACAAGCTGGACATCGACATGGGGGTGGAAGCCACACCCATCGTCGTCGATGGCGTCATGTACACCACCGGCCCCTTCAGCGTGGTCTATGCGCTGGAAGCCGCCACCGGCAAGCTGCTGTGGAAGTACGACCCGGAAGTGCCGCGCCCCATGGCCGGCGAAGGCTGCTGCGGGCCGGTGAACCGTGGCGTGGCGGTGTGGAAGGGCAAGGTCTACGTCGGCACCTTCGACGGTCGCCTGGTCGCCCTCGACGCCGCCAAGGGCACGCCGGTGTGGACGGTGGATACCGTGCTCGACCACGCCAAGAGCTACACCATCACCGGCGCGCCGCGCATCGTCAAAGGCAAGGTGCTGATCGGCAACGGCGGCGCCGAATTCGGCGTGCGCGGCTACGTCACCGCCTATGACGCCGAAACCGGCAAGCAGGCCTGGCGCTTCTTCACCGTGCCGGGCGACCCCAAGCTGCCGCCGGAAGACGACGCCATGGCGATGGCGCTCAAGACCTGGTTCGGCGATGGCTGGATCAAGTGGGGCGGCGGCGGCACGGTGTGGGACTCCATGTCCTACGACCCGGAGCTGAACCAGCTCTACATCGGCGTCGGCAACGGCTCGCCCTTCAACTACCAGTTCCGCAGCGAGGGCAAGGGCGACAACCTGTTCCTGTCGTCGGTGGTGGCGCTCAACCCCGACACCGGCAAGTACATCTGGCACTACCAGACCACGCCCGCCGACCGCTGGGACTTCACCGCCGCCCAGCAGATGACGCTGGCCGACATCAAGATCGACGGCAAGCTGCGCAAGGTGCTGATGCAAGCGCCGAAGAACGGCTTCTTCTACGTGCTCGACCGGACCAACGGCAAGCTTATCTCGGCCAAGAACTTCGTGCCGGTGAACTGGGCCAGCCACATCGACCTCGCCACCGGCCGGCCGGTGATGCTGCCGGACGCCGACTACGCCAAGGAAGCCAAGCTGATTTCGCCCGCCATCATCGGCGGCCACAACTGGCACCCGATGTCCTTCAGCCCGGATACCGGCCTGGTCTACCTGCCGGCGCAGGAAACCGCCGCCGGTCTCGAAGCGCAGAAAGAGCCGCTGTTCCTGCCCAGCAAGGCGGTGGTGAACATCGGCCTCAACGTGCCCGACCTGCCGGAAGACCCGGCCGTCGTCAAGCAGATCAGCCAGTCCTGGCGCGGCCGCCTGCTGGCCTGGGACCCGGTGAAGCAGGAAGTGCGCTGGAGCCAGGACTACCGCACCATTTACAACGGCGGCACGCTCGCCACTGCCGGCAACCTGGTGTTCCAGGGCACCGCCGACGGCCGGGTGGTGGCCTACGCCGCGGACAGCGGCAAGCTGCTGTGGCAGTCGCCGGCCAACACCGGCGTGATGGCCGGGCCGGTGACCTTCGAGGTGAAGGGCGAGCAGTACGTCACCTTCATGGCCGGCTGGGGCGGCACCTTCCCGCGCATCCTCGGCCCACTGTCGCTGGCGGCCAAGGTGAAGCCGGAGTCGCGCATCCTCACCTACAAGATCGGCGGCCAGGCCACGCTGCCGCCGGCCAAGTTCGACACCCTGCCGCTGCCCCCGCCGCCGCCGGTGACACTGGAGGCGGACAAGATGCCGATGGCGCGCATGCTGTTCAACGGCTACTGCGCCAACTGCCACGGCCTCAACGCGGTGAGCGGCGGCGTGGTGCCCGACCTGCGCTACCTCAGCGCCGACACCCATGCGCAATTCAACGCCATCGTCGCCGGCGCCCGCGCCGACAAGGGCATGCCGCCCTTCGCCAACGCCATGCTGCCGGAGCACATGGAGATGATTCACCAGTACGTGATCAAGCGCGCCCACGACCTCAAGGCCGAGCTGGACAAGGCCAAGGCCGAAGGCAGCCAGCCGGCGGGCAAGTAAGCGGCGGAGAAACCAGCCGCTGCGGCCGCGCAGAAAGGAAACGGGACGCCACGGCGTCCCGTTTTTCCTTGCCGCGCTCTCCCTTCTCTATGGCCGGATAAGAAATTTCAAAGCCGCCACAGCGGAATCGCGCCAGCCCGGCAACGTAGAATTCCTCCCGCAGCACTACTCCCTCTCCTCCGGTGCTGCAGCGTTCTCACCGTAGTGCACTCACGCAGTCCAGCAGCGCAGTCCAAAAAACAGCCTTGCCCTAAGAACTGGCCGCCGGCGTCCCTCGCCAGGCGGCTTTTTTCTTCCCTCGGCGCCCCAATGCCCCTGCCTCTGCTCGCCCTCACCGCCGCCTCCTTCGGCATCGGCACCGCCGAATTCGTCATCATGGGCCTGCTGCCCGAGGTCTCCGCCAGCCTCGGCAATGCCATCGGCGCCTGGCTGGGCGGCCTCGCCCTCACCCACGGCGGGCTACGACGACATTCCCTGGGTGGGCGCGGCGCAGGCCGGCCTGCTGTTCAGCGTCCACGCCCACCGGCTGGAGTGCCGCGACCAGGACGCCGGAGCCCCCCTCAAGCCCGCGCCGGGCGCGGCTGGCGCGCCATGATGAGCACGCCGGCGATCACCATCGCGGTGCCGGCGAGCTGAACCAGGCCGATGCGCTCGTCCAGCATCAGCCAGCCGAGCAGGATGGTGACCGCCGGCCCCAGTGTGCCGGTGAGCGACACCGGCCCGGCGCCCAGCCGGCGTATCGCCTCCGACACCATCCACACCGGCGCCACCGTGCTGAACACCGCCATCGCCAGCGACAGCGCATATACCTGCCAGGCCTGGGCGAACAGCAGATCCAGCGGCCGCAGCACCAGGAACTGGGCCAGGCTGAACAGGCAGGCGAAGCCGGAAGCGTAGGCGGTGACGCGGGCCGAGCCCAGCCGGCCGACCACCTCGCCGTTGCCCATCAGATAGAGCGCGTAGCTCAACGCACTGCCGAACACCAGCAGGCAGCCCAGCGTCACCTCGTGCGCATCGCCGGCCACCTTGAGGTCGTGCCCCACCGCCAGCGCGATGCCCAGGTAGCACACCAGCAGCGCCCACAGCATGCGCGCGCTCGGCCGCTTGCCGAGGAAGAGCGCCGACAGCAGGATCACCAGCGTCGGGTAGAGGAAAAGGATGAGCCGCTCCAGCGCGGCGGAGATGTAGTCCAGCCCGAGGAAATCCAGGTAGCTGGCGAGGTAGTAGCCGAACAGGCCAAGCCCGGCCATCCAGCCCCAGTCGCGGCCGCTCAGCGGATGCGCCGCGCGCCGGCCGGCGAGCACGCCCATGGCGATGAAGAAAGGCAGCGAGAAAGCCATGCGCAGCGCCAGCAGCGTCTCCGCATCCACCCCATGGCGGTAGGAGAGCTTGACCAGGATGGCCTTGAAGGAAAAACCGACCGCGCCCAGCACCGCGTAGGTCAGGCCGAGCGCCGCTCCCGAATTGCCGACGGCCGGCTTGCCCTGCTGCGACCCCATTCCCTACCCTGCCCTGCCATGCGATGGCGGATTAAGCCACCGCCGGCCCCGCCGGCACAAGCCAGCCGGGCGCCGCCGCGCAGGCCGCCTACTTCAGCGTGCGCTGCGCCACCGCCAGCGCGGCGATCAGCACGCAGGCGCCGGCAAGCCAGGCCAGCATGTCGCCGGCGGCCAGCGTCACCGCGGTGTGCTGCAGCAAGCCCTCGGCCACGCCGCCGCTGGCTGCGCTCAGCTCCAGCTTCACCGCCGCGGTGGCGTGGTGCAACTGGAGCACGGCGAGGCCGGTGCCCAGCGCATTGACGATCTCGCGCACGATGTTCTTGAAGGCATAGGCGTGGGCGAAATCCTCGGTGGGCATGTCGACGAAGGTCATCAGCGCCACCTGCAGCAGCGCCAGCGCTGGCATCGCCCCCTGCAGCAGGATGGCCGGCAGCACCGCCAGCGGCCCGGCACCCGGCTGCGCCGCCAGCGCCATCAGCAGGAAGGCCGAACCCAGGCCGATGTAGCCCAACGCGATGTAGCGGCGCTTGCGCATGATCTTCGGCAGCGCCAGATGGAAAACGATGACCGCCAGCACCGACACCAGCCCGCCCAGCGACAGCAAGCCGCCCACCGTCTGCAGGCCGAAGCCCAGGCCTTCGGAGAGGAAGGCCGGCACGAGGAAATTCCAGCTGCCGCTCACGAGGTAGAACAGCGCGTAGAAGGCCAGCCCCACCAGGTAGCGCCGGCTGGCGAGCCGGCGCGGATCCAGCCAGGGGTCCGGATGGCGGTGAAAGCGCCGCATCACCACCATCAGCAGCACCGCACCGGCGCAGAAGTAGGCCGCCAGCGCCGGCAGCTCGGCCAGGGACAGATAGCGCAGATGCTCCAGCGCATGCACCAGCAGCAGCGCGCCGACGGCGAAGGCGAACACGCCCGCCCAATCGAGCTTGCCGATGGGCGCATGCGGCCGCGCCTCCACCTTGGGATACAACCAGGCCACCAGCGGCAGCAGCGGCAGTGCCAGCCCGGCCTGCAGCAGGAACATGGTGTGCCAGCCGTGGGCCGCCATCAGCACGCCAGCCAGCCAGGGCGTGACCGCCACCAGGGCGAAGTTGGCCAGGCCGAAGCCCCAGAACAGCGAGATGCGCTCCTGCGGCCGCGAGGCGTACTGCGCCAGGATGCGCGAGGCGGCGAATAGCCCGCCGCCGCCCAGGCCCTGCACCGTGCGCGCCGCCGCCAGCGCCGGCAGCGAATCCGCCGCCGCGCAGCCCAGCGCACCGGCGATGAACAACAGCAGCGCGATCAGGGTGAAACGGCGATAGCTCAGGTGGCCGGCCACCCGCACCAGCACCAGGTTGGCCATCACCGCGGCGGCGGCGTAGGCGGTCAGCGCCCAGAGGAAATCCTGCGGCGCAACGCCCAGGCCCTGCTGCACTTGCACGCCGGCCATGGCGATCAGGATGGTGGCGACGAAGTCCAGCCCGGCCACCAGACCGAGGGTGGCGCCGAAGGCATACACCCGCAGCGGCCGGAAATCCGGGTGGGCAGAGAGCAAAACCGCCCGGGCGGGCGGCAGCGGAACGGAGAGGGCATCGTTGGAAGGGGGCATGTGGCGCAATTTACATTGTGCGTATCATTGGATAAATATCCTTATATGGACACTTCGTTCATTTATGCGAACAAACGACTGGAACGATTGGTATGCCTTCGCCGCCGTCGCCCAACTGGGCAGCTTCACCCGCGCCGCCGAGCAGCTGGGCCTGCCCAAGTCTTCGGTGAGCTATGCGGTGGCGCGGCTGGAACGCCGCCTCGGCCAGCGCCTGCTGGAGCGCAGCACCCGACGGCTGGCGCTGACCGAACAAGGCGAACGATTGCGCGAGCAGGTGGCGCCGCTGTTCGAGCGCCTGGACAGCGTTGCCGCCGAAGCGGGTGACGCCCGCGACGAGGCCCGCGGCGTGCTGCGCATTTCCACGCCCTACGAGTTCGGCGTGTTGCAGCTGGGCGAAGTGGTGAACGAGGTGCTGGGCCAGCACCCGGGGCTGGAGATAGAGCTGGATGTAAGGGTGGGCACGCTGGATGCGCCGGGCCCGCAGTACGACCTCGCCTTCGTCGCCACCGGCGACAGCCTGCCGGATTCGCCGCGCATCGCCCGCCGCGTCTACACCGTCGCCCGCGGCCTCTACGCCACGCCGGAGCTGGTGCGCCGCTACGGGGCGCCGGAGAAGGTGGCCGACCTCGCCCACTGGCCCTGCATCAGCATGCTGGGCGAAACCCGCTGGCTGTTCCGCGACGGTGCCGGCCGCGAGCATGCGATACAGCCGCGCGGCCCGCTGCGCACCACCAATGCCGCGCTGCGCTTGCAGGCCGCCCTCGCCGGCCGCGGCGCCACCCTGCTCGCCGCCGCCTTCTGCCGCGGCGAGCTGGCCACCGGCCAGTTGGTGCCGCTGCTGCCGGCATACACGCCCAACCCGCTGCGGATCTACGCTTTCCTGCCCGCCCGCGGCCTGGTGCCGGCGCGCACCCGGGTGTTCATGGAGGCGATAGAGCGCCTGCTGCTGCCGGCGTGAAAACGCCAGGCTGCTTGCGCCCCTGCCCGCCCTGACGGCGGCAATGCATCAGCCCTCCGGCGCCGCCTGCTCCCGTTGCTCCCAACGCGCCCTGATCTCCTCCACCTCCGGCATGATGCCGAGGAAGATGGACACCATGCGCGCATCCAGGTGGCTGCCGCTGAGTTCGCGCAGCGTCTGGATCACCCTGTCCATCGGCCAGGCCTCCTTGTAGGGACGCTTCATCGTCAGCGCATCGAATACGTCGGCCACCGCGACGATGCGGGCGGATTGCGGAATCGCCTCTCCCGCCAGCCCCTCTGGATAGCCGTTGCCATCCCAGCGCTCGTGGTGGTATAGCGCCACCTCCGCCGCCAGGCGGAAAAGCGGCGCCTTGCTCTTGCTCAGGATCTGGTGGCCGATGACCGGGTGGGTCTTCATGACCTGCCATTCTTCAGCGTTCAGCGGCCCCGGTTTCTTCAGGATGGAGTCGGGGATGCCTATCTTGCCGGTGTCGTGCATGGGCGCAGCCAGTTCCAGCAAGGCAGCAGCATCCTCGTCCCAGCCCAGTGCCCGCGCCAGGCAACGACTGTACTCGGCCATACGCCAGATATGCAGGCCGGTGTCGCTGTCGTTATAGTGGCCCGCCTCGCCCAGCATGGCGATGGCGTCGCGGTAGCTGGTCTCCAACTCCACCGCCCGCACCAGTGACAGATGGGTGCGTACCCGGGCGGCCAATAGCCGGGGATTGAGCGGCTTGCCGATGTAATCCACGCCACCGGCGTCAAAGCCGGCCTCTTCGTCGCAGGCCTCGTTACGGACGGTGACGAAGATGACCGGAATATCCGCGGTGGCCGACTGCGCCTTGAGCCGCCGGGCCACCTGATACCCATCCATGCCCGGCATCTCGACATCCAGCAGGATCAGCGCCGGGCGGTGCTTCATCGCGGCGGCCAAGGCGGCCTCCCCTCCGTTAGCGCAGACCAGGCGGTAGTCCTTACCCAGGATGGCCCGCATCAGGTCCAGATTGCACGATTCATCGTCCACACAAAGTATCCGCTTGCGAAGCATCGTTATCAGACTCCCTTGTCCGCGATGTCTACTTCCCGCTCCGCCTCAGTCCACTCACGCAGGTAGCGTTCGGCAGCGCGGAAATCATATGCTGACACGGCAGCCCGCAGGGGCAACAGCAAGGCTGTGGGCAAGTCCGCCTGCAGGCGGTCGAGCATGCGGTCTATCTCCTCCGGATCATCGCTGTCCAGCGTTCGCAGCAGCGCGATGGCGGTCTCGGCGGGGAGGGAGCCCAGCGCTGCAGTTGCAGTGGCGGGCATGTCGCCGCCCAGATGGGCCCGCACTGCCTCGGCCGTGCGGGCGAGACAGCTGCGCAGGCGCACCGCCTCGTCGCCCCGCGCCTTGCCCTGACGAAAATCCTCCTCCAACTCCTGCGCCAGCCCGGCCAGCGCGCCCAGGGCCAGCGCGCCTGCTGCGCCCCTGAGCCTGTGTGCAATGGCGACCACCTCTTCCTGCTGATTGCCAGCGCTGGCGGCGGCGAGAGCATCTGCATCGCTGCCGTGGCGGTCGAGGAACAGCGCAAGACTGCGGCGGAAGGCCGTGGCGTCCCGCCACACCCGTAGCCCTACGGTGGCATCCAGCAGTGGTGCCTCGCCCACGGCTGGCGGGGACACCGGCGCGGCGGGAGGCGAGACAGTTGGCTCCTCGGCGCCCTCCCTCGAGAGGTGTTGGCAAATGATCCCCAGCAGATCAGGGACATCGAAAGGCTTGGCGACGAACGCGTCCATGCCGGCCGCCAGCGCCGCCACCCGCTCCGGCTCGAAAACGCCGGCGGACATCGCGATCACCGGCAAGGCCGCCAAGCGCGATATTGCGCGGATACGGCGGGTAGCGGTGTAGCCATCCATGATCGGCATCTGCACGTCCATCAGCACCAGTTCCACAGGCGGTTTTGCGTGCTCCAGGATGCACAGCGCCTCCTCCCCGTTGGCCGCGAACAGGACCTCCGCGCCTTCGGCGCCGAGGATCTGGCGCGCGACCTCCCGGTTGATCTCGCTGTCGTCCACCACTAGGAGGCGCGCGCCCTGCAGGCGCCGCGACGCGGGCTGGGACGGAACGGCCAAAGCCACCTGCTGGCCGGCGAGTTCAAGCATGACGTTGTACAGCACCGAGCCGCAGACCGGTTTGGTAAGGATGGCGTCCGCCAGCCTACCGCCCTGGCCTCCGGTAAAGCCCTCCCGCTCCTGCGCGGTCACCATCAGGGCAATCGGCGGACAGGCAGCTGGGGCGAGCTTGCGCAGCCAGCGGGCCGTGTCTGCGCCGCTAATGCCCGGCATGGTAAGGTCGATGAGACACAGGTCATATTTGCGCATGCCCTGCTCGACCACCTTGCGCACCGCCTCCTCGCCGCTGGCAACGACGTCGGCATGCCAACCGCGGCATTCGGCCAGTTCCACCAGCATGGCGCGAGCCTCTGCATGGTCGTCCACCGCCAGGATGGACCACTTGCGCCTGTCCGTCGGCGGCGGCACATCGCGCTCCGGTAGGCGGAAGGTCAGGGCAAACGAAAACTCGCTGCCACGGCCGGGCACGCTTTCGACCTCCAGCGTGCCGCCCATCAGCTCCACCAACCGGCGGCTGATGCTCAGGCCCAGCCCAGTGCCGCCATAGCGCCGCGTCGTCGAACTGTCCGCCTGAGAGAAGGCGGCAAAGATCAGTTCCAACTGCCCGGGCTCTATGCCGATGCCGGTATCACGCACCGAGAAACACAGCCGTACCCGGTGCTCGACCTCGTTGCGCTCCACCTCCCTCACCCGCACCACAACCTCGCCCGCCTCGGTGAACTTGATGGCATTGCCCGCCAGGTTGATCAGCACCTGGCCCAGGCGCAGGGGGTCGCCCATCAGGCGCTCGGCCCCGGGTGGCGCATCGCCGACCAGCACCTCCAGCGTCTTGCTCCCCACCGCGGCCGTCATGATGCCGGCAAGCCCGTCCAGCACTTCGGAGAGGGAAAACTCTACCTCCTCCACGTTCAAGCGCCCCGCCTCTATCTTGGAGAAGTCCAGGATGTCGTTGATGATGCCCAGCAGGTTGCGGCCGGCCTGGTCGAGGCTGGTCAGCATGCTCTTGGCCTCCTGTGGCAGGGCCTGCTGCCGCAGCAGGTAGGCGAAGCCGAGGATGGCATTCATCGGCGTGCGGATCTCGTGGCTCATGTTGGCCAGGAAGACGGACTTCGCCTGGTTGGCCTGCTCCGCTGCCGCCAGCGCCTGATTGAGCGCCGCCGTGCGCTCCAGCACCAGGGCCTCCAGCTCCGCATTCAGCTCGCGCATCCTCAATTCCGCGATGCGTTCGCCGGTGACGTCGCGATTGAAGCCGATGCAGTGCGCCGGCCGGCCGTTGGCATCGCGCTCCAGCAGGCCGGCCGCCTCAATGTAGCGCACACCGCCATTGCGCAACACGACGCGGAAGGAGGAGGCATAGCCTTCGGCCTCTCCATGGATATGGCGCATCAGCTCGGCCTCGGCGCGCGCAATGTCATCGGGATGAACCCGGACGCGCCACAGAGCAAGATGGTCGCTGGCAACCTCGTCTTCCGAGGTCTCGTACAGCTTGAGCATCCGCTCGTCCCAGGTGGTGCGTCCGCTGGCGAGATCCCATTCCCAGATGCCGAGGGCAGCGGACTCCACCGCGATGCGCATGCGCGCCAGCGACCGCTCCAGCTCGGATTCAAGCCGGTTGCGCTCGCCGATGTCGGTGAGCACCATCGCCACCCCCAGAATCTGCCCGCCTTCGCCCCGTATCGGCGAAGCGGAGATCAGCACGTCGACCAAGGTGCCGTCGCGGCGGCGGCGCTGCGTCCTGTAATGCGGCACGCGTTCGCCTGCTCCAACCTGCGTCATCATCTGGGCGGTTTCCGCGTGGCGGTCGGCGGGCAGGATGAGCTCGTCCAGCGGCGCGTTGATCACCTCGCCCGCCTCGTAGCCGAACATCGTCCGCGCGGCATCGTTCCAGGAGGTGACCCGGCCTTCCAGGTCGGTACCGACGATGGCGTCGCTGGCGCTGCGCACGATGGCGGCGAGCCGGCCCTGCTCCATCGCCGCACGCCGCTTTCCCCGCCTGCTCGCCACCAGGGTGTAGGCCAGCACCGCCAGCACCGCGCCGCCGCCTATCACCCCGCCCCTGAGGTGCGCCGGATCGGTCAGGTTCAGGGATTCCACGAAAGCAGGCATGGCCCTGAGTTCCACCAGCCACTCCCGGCCGAACACGGTGATCTGCGTACGGCTCTCCATCCCGCCCACGGCCTCATTCTGGTCGCCATAGGTGTAGAAGCGCTGCGGCGGCTCGGCATAGGCGAGGTCGTAGAGGGCAAAGCTGAAGCCGGAAAAGAGGCCCTCGAACTCGCCCATGACTTCGTACACACTCAGCGGCGCATAAGCCCAGCCCTCCAGGTACTGCCAGCGTTCCTCTGGCGTGGCGAGGGAAGGCGCATTGCTGCGATAAACCGGCAGCAGCAACAGGAAGCCCATGCGCCGCTCCCCCTTGGCCTGCACCAGCCCGATGGGATGGGTAAGTACCGGCGCATTTCGCAGCACGGCAGTCAGCGCAGCCGCCCGGCGGTTCGGCTCTGAGGCAATGTCCAGGCCGATCGCCCGCTGGTTGTCCCGCTGGGGCTCAAGGAGCTCGATGACGAAATACTCGGCACCATGCGGTGCGAACTGGCTGATGGTGAAGTTGGAGCTCTGATCCGCTCGAACGCGCGCCAGATAAGCGGCCTCGTCCTCACGCGAAACCCGCCGGATGAATCCGTAGCCCCGAGCCCCCGGAAACTCCCTGGAAAGTTCTCGGGACTGTATATAGGCGTGGAAACGCTGCTGGGTGATCGCCTCCGGCCCGGCGGCGATCAGTGCCCCGCGCGCGCCGCGCAAGCCGTACTCGTAGCGGGTGAAGCGCTCCCCGATCTCCCGGGTCAGCCAATCCCTTACCACCTCGAAGCGGGCCAGCTCCTGCTCGCGGTTGCTGCGGGCCAACTGCTCCCCCACCCCAAGGCCGATGAGCAGGAAGAGAATGAACACGATAGCGGCGGCCTGCACGGGACTACGATCCTGCGGCATCCTCGGCTCCAGGAGCGGGGGCTGGGCTCAGCCACCTGGTCTGCATAGACACGCTCATTCAAGCAAAGCCGGTGCATGCCATGCAACATCATTCGTCGGTGCCGCGCGAAACAGCTCACGCCGCGTGGCGCATCGCCGCCGCCGGCTCGCGGCCAGCGCCCGGGCGCGGCACAATGCTGGTCTCGCCTGCCATAGAACATCGATGAGCCAAGCCGCCGGTAATACCCTCTCCGCCCGCCTCGTTGCCGAATTCCGGGCAGGCCTGCTTGAGACCCTCAGCGAATTCGCCAAGGACGTCGGCCACGGCCGGCCGGTGGAACTGGCCGCCATCACCGAGGCAGCCGGCGCCTGCCACGACGAGCTGGCCGGCTTCCGCGACCGCCAGAGCTTTTCCGCCGCCCACGGCCTCACCGCCTCCCGCATCAGCCTGGTGCACGAGGACGACCTCGAGTTCACCATCGAGCTCACCGACCTCGCCCGCCGCCTGCGTGACCGCTGCAGCAGCGAACTGACGCCCCTGCACGCAGCCTATCTCGTGCTGCTGGAACAGACGGACGCAGCGGAAGAACAGATCCCGGTCGGCCCGGAGACCGCCTGCCGCGGCCTGCGCGCGCTGTGCGACAGCATCGACCTGAGCGGCGAGAAGCGCTCCGCCTTCCTCTCCACCGCCCTGGAGCCGCTGGGCCGCCGCCTGCGCACCTTCTACCGCGAGCTGAACGATCGCCTGCTGGAAAGCGGCCTGGACCTGCCCGCAGTCGGCCGTGGCCACCAGAGCGGCACCACGCCGCCGCCCTCCCAGCCCTCCCCGCAGGCCGCCGCCGGCAGCGGCGAGCTGCTGGGGCTGCCGGAGGAAACGACGCTGTTCGCCGCCGCCGGCCGTACCCCGCCCCCCTCCGCGCCAGCCGATGCCGACCCGGTGTCCGCACTCGGCGCCCACCTCGCCCGGCGGCGCCCCGCAGACGCCCCCAAGGCGCTGGACCCGACGCTGTCGGCCGCCATCCTCGGTCAAGTGCGCAACTGGCTTTCCGCCCATGACAGCGCCGACAACCGCCTCTACGCCAGCGAACTCGCACCGTTGCTGCCGCCGGAGACAGCCGCCGCGGTGGAGACGGTGGAGCGCCTGCTCGAATACCTCGGCGAAGCGGGCAGCTTGCCGCCGGCACTCGCCCGGCGGCTTGGCCAGTTGCAGATCCCGCTGCTGCGCCTGGTGGTCGACGACAGCGCCGCCATCGGCGACCCGGCGCACCCCGCCCGCCAACTGCTGGACACCCTGGTCCGCATCGGTGCAGGCGCGGGCGAGACGCTGCCCGCCGAGGCGGAGCAGACCCTGGATGCGGCGCTGGCCGCCCTCTGCGCCCTGCCGGCCCCCTCCGCGGAGGACTTCGCCCACGCGGACGCCCGGCTGGAGCCGATACTCGCCAGCCGTGCCGCCATCGAACAGCAGCTCACCGACGCCGCCACGCCCGCCGGCCAGCGCCTGGACCGCCGCGCCCATGCCTTGTCCACTGCCGCCCGCGCGCTCGCCCGCCTGTGTGACGACCACACTCCGCCAGCGGTGCGCCGCTTCCTCGCCGGCGAATGGACACAACTGGTCGCCCGCGTGCTCTACAACCACGGCGACAAACATCCGCTGTGGCGGGAGCTGCTGGATGTCGCCAACCGCCTGGGGCAGAGCGGCCGACCGCTGGACAGCCCGCAGGCACGCCAGCGGCTGCAGGCCAATCTGCCGGAGCTGATCAAGGCGGTACACAAGGGCCTCGCCCTGCTCGGGCTGGACGAGGCCGCCCGCGACCGCGCGCTGGAAGACTGCATGGCGATGCACGCCGCCCGCCTGGGCGGCAAGCCCTTGCCCGAGTTGCCGCCGCAGGCCGCCGCCGGCGCCCCCATCCTGACCCGGGTCAGCGAGACACCGGCGCTGAGCTATCTGCACTTCCCGCCCTCCGCGCCGCCGCGCACCGACATCCGCGGCGCCAACGACTGGCTGCGCCGCGGCGAACTGCTGGCGCTGCAACTGCCGGACGGCAGCCCGCTGCTGGGCCGCGCCACCTGGATAGGCCCGGCGCGCCAGGTGCTGCTGCTGGTGGACCAGGGCCGCCAGCGCACGGTGGCCGCTGACCTGGAGGCGGTCACCGCCGGCCTGCGCAACGGCACGGCGCACCGCATCGACGAGAGCGGCCTGATCCGCCGCGCCGCCAGCGAGTTGCTGGCGCAGGGTTGAGGGTGGGGTGTCCGGATGGCTGGCGGGCTTGGCCTTGTCCGCTCGCAAGGGACGGACAAGCGCTCACAGCGCCGGTGAAGGGAAAGGGTGTCGGGCTGCCACCGCGCTGCATACGAAGCCGATCTGAACCACGCCGGGCCAAAGAAGCCCTCTCATCGGCACCAACGCAAACGGGGCGCGCCTCCCGCCTGGGAGACACGCCCCGTTTCGTTTTCCGGCGCTGACGCGCCGGGCGTGCTCAGCGCTTGAGCTGGCTGAGGTCGCGCACCGCGCCGGTGTCGGCGGAGGTGGTCAGCGCCGCATAGGCCTGCAGCGCGGCGGACACCACGCGCTCCCGCGAGGCAGGCCGCCAGGCCTTGGCGCCGCGGGCCTCCATCGCCGCGCGGCGGCTGGCCAGTTCCTCGTCGGAGATGGCCAGGCGGATGCTGCGGTTGGGGATGTCGATCTCGATGGCGTCGCCATTCTCGATCAGCGCGATGGCGCCACCCATGGCCGCCTCCGGCGAGGCGTGGCCGATGGACAGGCCGGAGGTGCCGCCGGAGAAGCGGCCGTCGGTGAGCAGCGCGCACTGCTTGCCCAGGCCGCGGCTCTTCAGGTAGGACGTGGGGTAGAGCATCTCCTGCATGCCGGGGCCGCCCTTGGGGCCTTCGTAGCGGATGACGACCACGTCGCCGGCCTGCACTTCCTCGCCGAGGATGCCTTCCACCGCATCGTCCTGGCTTTCGTAGACGCGGGCCTTGCCGGTGAACTTCCAGATGGACTCATCCACGCCGGCGGTCTTCACGATGCAGCCCTTCTCGGCGATGTTGCCGTAGAGCACGGCGAGGCCGCCATCCTGGCTGAAGGCGTTGGCCTTGTTGCGGATCACGCCCTTGGCGCGGTCCATGTCCAGTTCCTTCCAGCGCTTGTTCTGGCTGAAGGCGACCTGGGTGGGGACGCCGCCGGGCGCGGCGAGGAAGAGGTCGAACACCGCCTTGTCATGGGCCTGCATGATGTCCCAGCGCGACAGGGCTTCGCCCAGGGTCTTGCTGTGCACCGTGGGCACGTCGCGGTGCAACAGGCCGGCGCGGTCCAGCTCGCCGAGGATGCTCATGATGCCGCCGGCGCGGTGCACATCCTCGATGTGCACATCCGCCACCGCCGGCGCCACCTTGCACAGGCAGGGCACCTGGCGGGAGATGCGGTCGATGTCTTCCATCTTGAAGTCCACCCCGGCTTCCTGGGCGGCGGCCAGCAGGTGCAGCACGGTGTTGGTGGAGCCGCCCATGGCGACGTCCAGGCTGATGGCGTTCTCGAAGGCTTCGAAGGTGGCGATGGAACGCGGCAGCACCGAGGCATCGTCCTGCTCGTAGTAGCGGCGGGCGATGTCGACCACCCGGCGGCCGGCCTCGCGGAACAGCTTCTCGCGGTCGGCGTGGGTGGCGACGATGGTGCCGTTGCCCGGCAGCGACAGGCCCAGCGCTTCGGTGAGGCAGTTCATGGAGTTGGCGGTGAACATGCCGGAACAGGAGCCGCAGGTGGGGCAGGCGGAGCGCTCGATGGCGTCCACTTCCTCGTCCGAGCAGTTCTTGTCGGCGGCCTTGACCATGGCGTCCACCAGGTCCAGCGAGATGACCTTGGCCTCCCACTTGACCTTGCCGGCTTCCATCGGACCGCCGGAGACGAACACGGTGGGGATGTTGAGGCGCATGGCGGCCATCAGCATGCCCGGGGTGATCTTGTCGCAGTTGGAGATGCACACCAGCGCGTCGGCGCAGTGGGCGTTCACCATGTATTCCACGCTGTCGGCGATGAGATCGCGCGAGGGCAGGGAATACAGCATGCCGCCGTGGCCCATGGCGATGCCGTCATCCACCGCGATGGTGTTGAACTCCTTGGCGACGCCGCCGGCGGCTTCGATCTCGCGCGCTACCAGCTGGCCCAGGTCCTTGAGGTGGACGTGGCCGGGCACGAACTGGGTGAAGCTGTTGGCGATGGCGATGATGGGCTTTTCGAAGTCGCCGTCCTTCATCCCGGTGGCGCGCCACAGCGCACGGGCGCCCGCCATGTTGCGGCCGGCGGTCGAGGTACGGGAACGGTATTGAGGCATGGGGTGCTCCGGGAAGCTGCGGGTCGAACCGGAGATTCTAACCCCGCCGGCCGGCAGCGCACATGACTGGTGCCACGGCGGGCCGCAGCCGACCCATGTCGGGGCATGCCACGGCCGTGCGGCATGGCGGCATGGCGGCAGTTCAGCCGAGGTAGGCCGCCAGATCCACCTCGTCGATCTGCTCCGGCGCGAGGAAGCGCTCGGCGTAGCGGAGATAGACGCCGGAGCGCAGGAAGAGGTCGAAGACGTCGGCGTCGATGTGCTGCCGGCGCTTGAAGCCATCCAGGATGTGGATGGCCTCCGACAGCGTCTTGGCTTTCTTGTAGGGCCGGTCGGGCGCGGTGAGGGCCTCGAAGATGTCGGCGACGGCCATGATGCGCGCCGGCACCGACAGCTGGCCGGCCTCCAGCCGGCGCGGGTAGCCGGTGCCGACCAGGGTCTCGTGGTGGGTGGCGGCGTACTCCGGCACCCGCTTCAGGTGCGCAGGCAGCGGCAGCCGGTCCAGCATCACGACAGTCTGGATGATGTGCTCGTTGATCTTGAAACGCTCTTCCTCGGTCAGCGTGCCGCGGCTGACGGCGAGGTTGTGCAGTTCGCCGAAGTCGTACAGATGCTCAGGCACGGCGATGCGGAAGCCGAAGCGGGGATCCAGCGGTTCGCCCCCGGTGCGCGGCACCACATGTTCCGGCTTGTCGGCGAGCAGGCGCTCCACCGCCGGCAGCTCGGCCGCCGGCAGATCCGCCAGCCGGCGCAGTTCACCGTGGGACAGGCCGAGGCGATCGTCGAAATGGCGCAGCCAGGTCTGGCCGCCAATGCGGCGCAGGCGCTGCACGTCTTCATCGGCGATGGACTCGCCGCCGATGTTGCAGGCGGCGACGAAAGCGAAATCCGCCTGCAGCTGCTGTATGCGGCCGGCGAAGGTGGCGGCGGCCTGCGCCGGCTCCATGCCGTTGCGCTCGGCATGCAGGCGCTCGATCTCGGCATCCCGCAGCAGCACTTCGAAGCGGGTGCGGATCTCGTGGATGCGGTTGTAGATGGTCTCCAGCTTGGTGGCCTTGTCCATCACGAACTCCGGCGTGGTCACCTTGCCGCAGTCGTGCAGCCAGGCGCCAACGCGGAATTCCCGCCATTCATCCTCGGTCTCGAAGCGGAAGTCCGCGAGCGGGCCGTGGTCGGCCTTGCAGGCTTCCTCGGCCAGCATCATCGCCAGTTCCGGCACGCGGGCGCAGTGGCCGCCGGTGTAGGCGCTCTTGGCGTCGATGGCGCTGGCGATGATCTGGATCAGCGAGTCCATCAACACCTGCTGCGCGTTCAGCAGCTGCTGGTTGTCCAGCGCCACAGCCGACTGCGAGGCCAGGGCCTCGATGTACTGCACCGTTTCCGGACCGAAGGGGACGGTGGCGCCGCTGTCCGGGTCCACCGCGTCGATGAACTGCAGCACACCGATGACTTCACCACTGGAGGCGGTCATGGGCACGGTGAGCAGGGAAGCGCCGGCGCCGGCCGGCACATCCGCATCGAAGCGGGGATCGGCGGTGACATCGGCCACCGTCACCGTGCAGCGCTCCAGCGCCGCCAGCACCAGCGGATCGCGCAGCCGGGGCGCGCCGCTCGCGTCGCGCAGCGCGATCCGCGCGCCCTCCTCCACGCCGTCGCCGGCGGCCGCGCCGTGGCTGTCCAGGGCCAGGCGCAGCCCATCCTGCCCATTGGCGAGGTAGAGCCGCGCAACACGAGCGTTGCACAGCTGCCTGCCGCCTTCCAGCACATGGCGCAGCAAGGTTTCACGGTCGCGCTCGGAGGACAGCAGCAGGCCGTTTTCCACCAGGCCCTGCAGCTTGGCGAGCGCCTCGTTGAGCGCGCGAGTGCGCTGCAGCAGCGAGACCTTCATCGTCTGATGCGCTTCGCCCAGGGTGTCGATCTCGTAGAACATGGAGCGCACGGTGACGCGGCCGGAGAAGTCCAGCCGCTTCACCCGCTCCGAGTCCGCCGCCAGCAGGCCCAGCGCGCGAGAGGCCTGGCGCGAGGCGAAGAACGAGGCCGGCAGCGCCAGCGCGAGCACCAGCGCCGAAATCAGCATGATGTCGTCGCGGGTGCGCACGATCGGGCCGGAGAAGGCGCTGATCGGAGCGAAAGCCGCCACCTGGAAGGACTTGCCGGGGGTGAGCGCTACCTCGCGCAGCGCATAGGCGTAGCGCTCGCCCTGGAGGTCGACGAGGCGGCTGCCCTTGCCTCCCCCTCCTCCATCCGCCACGCCGCCGGCGCTCAACGGCTGCAGCAGCGGAGTGAGGGCCTCGCCCAGCGGTTGCAGCGGCGCCGGCGCCGGCGCCGCCAGACCGGCGCTGGCATGGAAGGCGAGCACCCGGCGCTGGCTGTCGATGACCGCCGCACCGCCCTCCCGCCCGCCCACCGTGTCGGCCAGCAGGCGCTGCAGTTCGCCCAGCGCCAGATCCGCGCCGACCACGCCGCCGCCGCCCTCCAGCGCCTGCGACAGCGTGAGCCCCAGCGCCTGCGAGGACTGGAAGTGGTAGGGATCGGTGGCCTGCAGCCCTGCCTGGCTGCGGGCGCTCTGGTACCAGGGGCGGGTGCCGGGGCGATATTCGGCCGGCCGCTGCAGTTCCGCCAGCTGGACGCCATCGCGGTCGAGAAAACGCCAGTGCTCGGTGCGGCCGTCGGTGTCAGCGAGGATGGTGCGCAGCGCGAACCAGGTATCCGCCGGCGCGGCCAGGGCCTGCGTCACCGCCGGATCGCCGCGCACGCCGATGGCCTGGACGAAATCATCGTTGTCCAGGCCGAGATAGACACCGTAGAGATTGGGATTCTCCCGCACCGCCACCAGCAGTGCCGGCGCCACCAGCGCGGTGTCCAGCCGGCCGTCGCGGTGCAGCTTGACCGCCTCCACGCTGGCCTGGATGCGCACCAGCCGGCTGGCGGAGGCGATCATTTCCTGCAGGCGCGCGGCATTGTGATCGGCGATGTGGGCGAAGATGCCGGTGGCGCTCTCCTCCGCCATTTCGTCGAAGCGGTTCCAGGCGGCGAACAGGAAGACGCCCATCAGGGAAACGACGAACACCGCCAGCAAGGCCGTGGTCAGGTAATGAAAGCGCAGCTTCAGCCCAGCCGGAATGCCCATTTACCGTCCTTTGCCTGCGCTCCCAGGGCTACCGGTCGATTGCGGCGAGCGTGGAAGCAAGGTATTACTTACGGCCTGCCCGTACCGGGCAACCCCAGTTCCCCGGAGTCCCCATTGAACTATCTCCGATCGCTCTGCCTTGCCGCGATGCTTGCGTTTGGCCTATCCGCGCACGCCGAAGACAATGCGCGGATAGGATACGTCAAGACACTCAGCGGCGATGCGAACATCGTAAGCGGCGAAACCACCAGTGCGGCGCGGGTCGGCAGCGCGCTGAAGCTGGGCGACCGCATCATCACCGGCGCCAACGCCAGCCTCGGCCTGATCCTCAAGGACAACACCGTGCTCTCCCTCGGCCCGGACACCGAGATCTCGGTGGACGACTATCTCTACGCCCCAGCGCGCGAAGCGCTGCGGCTGGACGCCCGCATCCTGCGCGGCACGCTGCACTACATCTCCGGCGTCATCGCCAAGCTCAAGCCGGAGGCGGTCACCGTACGCACGCCCACCGGCACCATAGGCGTCCGCGGCACCCGCTTCGTCGTCAAGGTGGCCGACTGACATGCGCGAGCTCATGAATTCCACCCGCAACAAGGCTTTCCTTGCCCGCCGCAGCGCGATCGGCCTTGCCGGCGCGCTGCTGATCGCCGGCTGCGCGCCGCAGTCCTACCTGGTGCTGCTGGAAAACCCCGGCGGCGGCACCGGCAAGGTGCTGGTGACCGGCCCCGGCGGCCAGCAGGCCAGCGTGGAACGCGCCGGCGACGCGCTGGCACTGGCCGCCGACGGCCCCCGCCCGCTGATGGTGGATGGCGATCAGGTGCAGCGCGACTTCGGCGCCGCACTGGCCGCCCAGCCGCCGCTGCCGGAGAGCTTCCTGCTCTACTTCGAGGGCGGCGAGCGCCTGACCGCGGAATCCCTCGCCCGCCTGCCGGCCATCCTCGCCGCCATCGGCCGCCGGCCGGCGGCCGATGTCTCCATCATCGGCCACACCGACACCGTGGGGAACGCCAGCGCCAACGAGGGCCTGGGGCTGGCGCGTGCCGAGGCGGTGCGCAAGCTGCTGGAGAGCGAAGGCGCGAAACCGCTGGAGATGAACGCCACCTCCCACGGCGAACGCAATCCGCTGATCCCGACCCCGGACGAAACCCAGGAGCCGCGCAACCGCCGGGTCGAGGTGACGGTGCGCTGAACGCATTCCGCGCCATCGGCAAGGGGAAGGATAAGGGCGCCGGGCCTGGACCACGGCGCCCTTGCTTTTTGCGGAGCTGGGGCGCGCCCTTGCCTGCGCCACAGGCCGAAGCCGGAGCCTCCGCCCTCGCGGCGCGGCTACTTCCCTTCCAGCACCACCAGGTCGTCCCGCGCGCCGGCCCGCAGCCGGGCGAGATGCAGGCGCACCAGCGCATCCTCCGGCCGCAGCGCCGCGAGCTCGGTGAAGGCCGCGAGCGCGCCCTCGTCGCCCGCAGCCAGCAAAGCGTAGGCGGCGGCGTAGGCACCATCCTCCGGCTCCGCCGGGGTGTAGGCCATCAGCGCCTCGCTGCGGCCCTGCAGCATCAGCCGGCCGACCGGCCGCACCGGCGCCTGCGGGCAAGCAGCCAGGGTTGCCGCCGACAAGCACAGCTGGGTGCCGAGGTACTTGTTCGCGCCTTCCAGCCGGGAAGCGGTATTCACCGCGTCGCCCAGCGCGCGGTAATCGAAGATGGCCTTGCCGCCGAAATTGCCGACGATGACTTCGCCGGTATGCACGCCCACCCGGGTGTGACCGAAGGGAACGCCCTGCGCTGCCAGCTCCGCCGCATAGGCGGCGCCGAAGGCGGCCATCTCCCGCGCGCACGCCAGCGCCCGGCAGGCGTGGTCGGCCTGCGGCACCGGCGCGGAGAACATGATGGCCACCGCGTCGCCGACGATGCGGTCCAGCGTGCCGTGGTGGCGGAAGGCGATGCCTATCATTTCGTCCAGGTAGCGGTTGAGCAGGGCCACCGCCTCCGCCGGGTCCAGCTTGTCCATCAGCGCGGTAAAGCCAGCCAGATCGGTGAACACGAAGCTGCACACCTGCCGCCTGCCGCCCAGCGCCAGTTGCTCCGGATGCGCCACCAGATGCGCCACCAGGTTGGGCGACACATAGCGTGAGAAGGCCCGCCGTATCCAGCGCTGGCGCCGCTCGCCGGCGACATAGCGGGCGATGCCGGCGGCGATGAAGGTGAGCAGCACCGTCAGCGCCGGCAGGGCGGGGTCGAACAACAGCCCGTGGCGGGAGAAGGCGGCCCAGCCCGCCCAGCCGAGCCCGCCCAGCACCAGCGCTAGCACGCCCAGCGCCAGCGGCGTCGCCGCCCGGGCCATCGCCAGCACCACCGCCAGGCAGCCCAGCAGCAGCGCCAGGCTCTCCACCGCCGGCGCCAGCACGGGCCGCTGCAGCACGTCGCCGGCGAGGATCTGCTCCAGCACCTGGGCGTGCGCCTCCACCCCGGGCATGGGCCCGCTCACCGGATTGAAGCGCAGATCCATCAGGCCCTGGGCGGAGGAACCGACCAGCACCAGCCGGCCGCGCAGGTCCGCATCCGCCTCGCCGGCCAGCACCCGCCAGGCCGGCAGGTAACGGCCGGCATCCGGCCGGGCGTAATGGACCCAGACCTCGCCGCGCGGATTGGTGATGATGTCGCGGGTGCCGATGCGCAAGCCGGCCAGGCCGCCATGGGCATCGCCCATCAGGGTGTAATTGCGTGCCCGCTGCTCCAGCCGCAGCACCTCGGCCACCAACGCCGGCACCGTCGCTTCGCCGAGGCGGAACACCATGGGCACCCGCCGCACCACGCCGTCCGGGTCCGGCACGAAGCTGATCGAACCCAGCCCGGCGGCCGCCTGCGCAAGCGCCGGCAGCGGCATCACCGCGGCGTCGAAGTGGAAGAGGCCCTGCACTTGCGGCGCGCCACTGAGCACGAAACGGAAAGGCCAGCCGGCATCCCGCGGCGGCGCACCCCGCTCCACCGCGACGAAACCCAGCGCCGCCGGTACCTGCGCCAGTGCGGCGGCGAAAGCCTCGTCATGGTCGGGCAAGCTGGCAAGCTCGCCGCGCAAGGGCGCGGGCACCTGCCACAGCGCGCCCATGGCCGCCGGCGAGGTCCGGTCCGCCTCGGCGAACAGCACGTCGAAGCCCACCGCCGCCACGCCGGCACCGTCCAGGCGCTGCAGCAGCTCCGCCAGCCGGGTGCGCGGCCAGGGCCACTGGCCCAGCCGGGCGAGGCTTTCCTCGTCGATGTCCACCACCCGCACCGCCGCCTCTGCGGCAGGGCGCGGCTGCCAGCGCTGGAACTGGTCGAACACCGCATGGCGCAGCGCGAGCACCGCCTGCGGCTCCAGCAGTTGCAGGACGAGGCCGAGCACGGCGATCAGCAGGGGAATCGACAGGGCAGCGGGCGAAATGCGGTGCCGGAGAGACATCCTGGAGAAGACGGGAAAATGGGCAGAGCGGCCATCATAGCCGAGCGCCGCCACCTGCTTTGCCGCGCGGAAAGCGCGTCTCCTTTATCATCGCCCCTCCCGCCCCAGCTCCGGAAACACCATGGACAGCCCCGCCGCAAGCGACGACAAGACCTACTCCCTGAGCCCCGCCGAACTCCGCGTACTCGGCGTACTGGCCGAAAAAGCCTTCCTCACGCCAGACGCCTATCCGCTGTCGGTCAATGCGCTGACCACCGGCAGCAACCAGCTCACCGCCCGCGAGCCGGTGATGAGCCTGAGCGAGGCCGAGGTGCAGGCGGCCATCGACAGCCTGATCGGGCTGCGGCTGGTGAGCCGCCGCGACCAAGCCAGTGGCCGCGTCTCCAAGTACGAACACCAGCTGCGGCTGCGCCACTCGCTGCCGCCGGCCGAGCAGGCGGTGCTCGCGGTGCTGCTGCTGCGCGGCGCCCAGACCGCCGGCGAGATCCGCCAGCGCTGCGAGCGCATGCACCGCTTCGACGACATCGCCGACGTGGAGGCTGTGCTGGAGCACCTGGCCGAGAAGTACCCGCCGCTGGCGGTCAGCCTGCCGCGCTCGCCCGGCACCAAGGAGACCCGCTACATGCATCTGCTCGGCGGCGAGGAGGCGCTGGAAGCGGCACAGGAAAGCGCTGCCGCCGGGGGCGGGGGCGGTGGCCGCGGCCGGCTCGGCGAGCTGGAAGAAGAGGTGAAGCGGCTGCGCGAGGAGGTGGAGACCCTCAAGCGCGGCTTCGAAGAATTCCGCCGCCAGTTCGAATAGGGCCGGACGCATGCTGATCCATCCCCAGATCAATCCGATCGCCTTCTCGGTCGGCCCGCTGTCCGTGCGCTGGTACGGGCTGATGTATCTGATCGCCTTCGTGCTCTTCATCGTGCTCGGCCGCCTGCATGCACGCCGGCGCCCCGAAAGCGGATGGACGCCGCAGGCCATAGACGACCTGCTGTTCTACGGCGTGCTCGGCGTCATCATCGGCGGCCGCCTGGGCGAGGTGCTGTTCTTCCAGCCCGGCTACTACTTCAGCAACCCGGCCGACATCATCGCGGTGTGGAAGGGCGGCATGAGCTTCCACGGCGGCTTCCTCGGCGTGCTGGTGGCGATGTGGTTGTATGGCCGCAAGCACGGCCGCGGTTTCTGGGAGGTGACGGATTTCATCGCTCCCATGGTGCCGCTGGGCCTGGCTGCCGGCCGCATCGGCAACTTCATCAACGGCGAACTATGGGGCCGCCCGGCCAGCCCGGACCTGCCGTGGGCGATGGTGTTTCCGCTGGTGGACGATCTGCCGCGCCATCCCTCGCAGCTTTATCAAGCCGCCGGAGAAGGGCTGCTGCTGTTCCTGATCCTGTGGTTCTTCGCCGCCAAACCACGGCCACGGATGGCGGTATCGGCGCTGTTCCTGCTCGGCTATGGCTGCCTGCGTTTCATCGCCGAGTTCTTCCGCACGCCGGATCCGGGCATCTTCGGCACCTTGTCCATGGGGCTGTCCACCGCCCAATGGCTGTGCGTGCCCATGGTGCTGGCCGGCGCGCTGCTGTTCGGCTACAGCCGGAAGCTCAGGACCTGACCGGACGGCGGCGGCCGGGCTGCCGCCAGGTCGTGCCGGCGCCATACGCGGCGGCCCGGCAAGCAGGAAAACGGAGAAAGGAGGCGCGGCCGGCGGCGCTGGAGGCCGCTTTCCCCCGCCCTCACGCCAGCGGACGCCGGGCAAGGGAGACGCAGTGGTTTCAGTGGCGGCTGCGCGCCTCGACATCGGCCGCGATGCGCTCCAGGCAATCGGGCAGATCCGCCGCCACGACGACATGGTCTGCGCCCAGGGCGCGGGCGGCACGGGCGGGCATGGAGTCCACACCCGGCACCACCGCCACCGCACAGGTTCCCGGCGACACCCGCTTCAGCAGGCCCACCAGGCGAGCCGGCTCATGCTCGGCAATGCGCCAGTCGACCACCAGCACCTCCGGCCGCATGCGGAAGAACAGCCGCATGGCCTCGCTCTCCCGGTCCGCCTTGCCAACGATGCGCACGCCGGAGCGGATGGCGATTTCCGCCTTCAATTTGGCACAGGTGGGCGTCTCCGGCACGGCGAGCAGCACACGCAGCGGCGTGGTCTGGTGAGCGGTCATCAGGCAGGGCTGGCAATCGGGAATCGTCACGGCATACCTCCACCTCCACGATGGCATACGCCCTTGACAAGCATCAACCCCTCGCATCAAAGGGTTTATGCAACACGTCACACTCGCTGCGTCATGGCGCCGGCGGGGCTTTGCGGATGCCGGTCGGAGATGTCCAGATAGGTTCCCACCACCCGCAGGGCATGCCCCTCGCCATCCCGCTCCACCACCTGCCCCACCGAGCTGAACCAGCGGTAGATATCGCCTGCAAGGCGCAGGCGGAACTCGCACTGGTAGGTCGCCACCCGCCCGCCAAGGTAGGCACGGAAGCGCTCGCGCACCCGCTCCCGGTCTTCAGGATGCACCCGCTCCAGCCAGGCTTCGGCCGATTCGCTGAAGGCCTCCGGCGCCGCTCCCACCATGCGGGCGACGCTCTCGTCGTGCTCGACCACGTCGCCATCCACCCGGTAGTCCCACAGCCCCAGGCCGGTGGCACGTATCGCCAGTCGCAACCGCGCCTCCCGCCGCAGCAAGCCTTGCTGCAACTGGGTAAGGCGGGCAAAGCCCAGCCTGACCAGGATCCACAGCAGCACCGAGGTAACCAGCACGAAGAACAGCCCCTTGTAGGTCTGCAGCTCGGTGAGCCGGGCCGGCTCGCTCACCCACAAGGAAATCACCTGGTCGGAATAGATGATCCAGGCTACCGCGAAGGCAGCGTAGATCAGGGTGGCCGGCAGCGCCAGCAGCCCTGGCGAAGGGGATGGCGGAAGCGGGGGAAGGGGAGCGTCGCTCATCAGCACATCCTCCTGCCGGCGGGGGTAAGCCGATGTTACGCCAAGGCCGGCGACACGGGCAGCCCCTGCCGGCAGGCCTTCCGGGCCGCCCGCGGGCCCTGCGCGGGGCGGCGCGATATCATGGCGCCACCCACTCGGCCCGTTTCTGGAGACTGTCCATGTCCGCCACCGACCTCTTTTCCCGCGGGCTTTCCCGCATGCGCGAGATGGTCGCCAACGCCACCGCCAAGCCCAGGGAGCCGTCGGAGAAAATCCTGGAACGGATCCGCCAGCAGTTGCATGAATGCGCCGAAGGCCGGGGCGGCGAAATATCCACCCGCCAGCGCGCCGCCCGCCTCGCGGAAACCTATCTGGGCCTGGACGACGGCGGCCGCCGCGCGGTGCTGCGCATGATCGCGCTGGAGTTCGGCCCCGACCCCGCCCAGGTGGCCACCGCGCACAAGGCCTACCAGGCCGCGGTGGGCAGCGAGCGGCAGTGGGACGCGGAGGCGCAGCTGCGCGCGGCCATGCGCTCCCGGCGCATCCGCATCCTCACCCAGTTCAATGCGATACCGCAGGGGGTGAAGTTCCTGGTGGACCTGCGCGCCGACCTGCTGCGCTACCTGCCGGAGGAGCCGCTGCTGAAGCCGCTGGACCGCGAACTGGAGGCTCGGCTCACCGCCTGGTTCGACGTCGGCTTCCTCGAACTCACCCGCATCACCTGGCACTCGCCGGCAGTGCTGCTGGAGAAGCTGGTGGAGTACGAGGCGGTGCACGAGATCCGCTCCTGGAACGACCTCAAGAACAGGCTGGACACCGATCGCCGCTGCTACGCCTTCTTCCACCCGCGCATGCCGCTGGAGCCGCTGATCTTTGTCGAGGTCGCCCTGCTGGAGCAGTTGGCCGACAACGTGCAGCAGCTGCTGGACGAGCATGCGCCGGTGCAGGACACCCGCCGCGCCGACACCGCCATCTTCTACTCCATCAGCAATACCCAGGCCGGTCTGCGCGGAATCTCCTTCGGCAACTTCCTGCTCAAGCGGGTAGTGGAAGACCTGCAGCGCGACTTCCCCAAGCTGAAGTGCTTCGCCACCCTGTCGCCCCTGCCCGGCCTGGTGCGCTGGGCGGGCCGCCATCCGGAGGAGCTGGCCAGCGCGCTCACGCCGGCCGACTGGAAGAAGCTGGCGGCGGCGGGCGTGGAGGGCCCGGACTCGCCCCGCCTGGGCGCCCTGCTGGAGGGCAAGGCGGAGTGGCAGGACGCCCCCGCGCTGGCGCGTGCGCTCAAGGAGCCGCTGCTGCGGGTGGCGGCCCATTACCTGCTGCACACCGCCGGCGACAGCCGGCCGGTGGATCCGGTCGCCCGCTTCCACCTGGGCAACGGCGCCCGCGTGGAGCGGCTGAACTGGATGGCGGACAGCTCGGCCAAAGGGCTGGCGCAGTCCTGGGGGCTGATGGTCAATTACCTCTACGACCCCGACCGCATCGAATCCAACCTGGAGGCGTATGCCAGCGAAGGCCGCATCGACGCCTCCCCCGCCGTCCGCCGCCAGGCCCGGCGCTGACCGCAGGCGCAATCCGCTGGCGATCATGACGCATGTCTCACCCGCCGCTATTACGCCGGCCGTATGATCCCAAAGTGGTTACGGGCACCATCGGCACCCTGCCGGCGGAGTTGACCGCCACGCCCCCTAGCTGACGGATATCTCCCTCGTGCGCCTGCCCTTCCGGCCCGCTTCAATCCGGGTCCGCCTGTTGCTCGCCAGCACCGCCGTCCAGGTGGTGCTGCTTACCCTGCTGGTGGTGAACAGCGTCCGCCTGATGAACGAGGCTGCTTCCGCCAGCCTGGACACCCTGGTCGAGCAAAACGCCAGCATGCTGCACGCCATGGCCACCGCCTTCGGCGAACAGGAACGCTACCCCGCGCTGCAGGACCTGCTCGGCGAGTTGCTGGCCGATGCCCACGGCGGGCTGGCTTATGTGCGCATCGGCGATGGCCAAGGCCACCTGCTGCTGTCCGCCGGACGGCCGGAGCTCGAACCGCTGCCCGTGGGCAGCGCCGCCCTGCCGGCAGACATAGAGCGAGCGCTCGCGGAACATGTCATCCACATCCGCCGGCCCTTGCTGCTGCCGGGCAATGAAGTGGGCTTCCTGCAATTCGGCGTTTCGGTCTCCATCCTCGCCGCCGCGCGCAAAGCCATCATCGAGCAGGGCACGCTGATCGCCTCCGCCGAGCTGCTGCTCACCTTCCTGCTCATCTCTTCGCTCGGCTACCTGCTCAGCAGCAAGGTACGCCGCCTGCTGGATGGCAGCCGCGCCATCGCCGACGGCCACTTCGAACACCGCCTGCCGGTGTATGGCAATGACGAGCTGTCCCGGCTGGCACGCCACTTCAACCTGATGGCGGCCACGCTGCAGGAACGGGTGGGCGAGCTGCAGGACACCGCCGACCGCCTGGCCGCCAGCGAGGACCGCTACGCCCTCGCCATGCAAGGCGCCAACGACGGGCTGTGGGACTGGGACATCCCGGGCAACACCATCTACTACTCCGAACGTTTCCGCGAAATCGCCGGCCGCCATGCCGACGACCTGCCCGGCTCGCCCCAACAGGTGCTGGACCTGCTTCACCCGGACGATGTGAAGCCCTACCGCCAGCGCATGGCCGAACACCTCAAGGGCATCAGCGCCCGCTTCACCTGCGAGCATCGCATCCGCCTGCCGGACGGCGGCTACCGCTGGGTGGTCACCCGCGGCGTCGCCCGCCGCGGCGCCAGCGGCCGCGCCATCCGCATGGCCGGCTCCATCGGCGATGTGGACATGCGCAAGCAGGCGGAGCAGCAGCTGGTGCACGACGCCCTGCACGACGGCCTCACCGGACTGCCCAACCGCGCCCTTTTCATCGAGCATGTGCGCCGCGCCATCGGCCAGCAGCACCGCGATGGCGACGAGCGCTTCGCGGTGCTGGCGATCAACCTGGAACGCTTCAGCCTGGTGAACGACAGCTATGGCCATGCCACCGGCGACGCCCTGCTGCGCAGCATCGCCGGCCACATCTCCGCCTCGCTGCGCGCCGGCGACATCGTCGCCCGCGTCGGCGGCGACCAGTTCGCCGTCCTGCTGGACGGGCTCAAGGACAGCGCCGAAGCGCTGCGCCTGGCCGAATCCCTGGTAGAGCTGCCGGCCTTCGCCCTGCCCGCCACCGGCAAGCCCTTGCACCCCAAGTGCCGCATCGGCGTCGCCCTCGGCGAGCCGGACTACGAGGACGCCGGCGCCCTGCTGCGGGATGCCGACAACGCGCTGCACAAGGCACGTCAGGCGGAGGACTCGCCGGTGGCCGTCTTCCACGCATCCATGCACGCCCAGACGCTGCTCACGCTGCAGCTCGAATCCGACCTGCGCCAGGCCCTGCAAGAACGCGCCCTCATCGTTCATTACCAGCCCATCGTCACCCTGGCCGAGCAGCGGCTGAGCAGCATGGAGGCGCTGGTGCGCTGGCCGCACCCGACCCGCGGCCTGATGGCGCCCAACGTCTTCATCCCCCTCGCCGAAGCGCTGGACCTGGTGCACGAGCTCGGCATGCAGGTGCTGGAACAAGTGTGCGCAGACCTTGCCCGCTGGCAGGGCGAGGGCTACGCGCCGCCGCCGGTCAGCGTCAATCTCTCCGCCCGCCAGCTGAGCCGGCCGGCGCTGGCCGCCGAGTTGCTGGACGCCATCGCCCGCCACCGCATCGCGCCGACCTGCATCCGCATCGAAGTCACCGAGAGCCTGTTCGCCCGGCCCGACGGCCCGGCCAAGGCCGCGCTGCAGCAGCTGCGCCAGGCAGGCGTCATGGTGCTGATCGACGACTTCGGCACCGGCTTCTCGGCGCTCAGCTATCTGCACACCATCCCTTGCGACGTGGTCAAGCTGGATGGCTCCTTCGTCCGCTCGCTGACCGACGACGCCCGGCTGCGGGCCATCGTCCGCCGCAGCATCGAGCTGGTGCACGATCTCGGCATCGCAGTGGTCGCCGAGTGCATAGAAACCGAAGACCAGGCCGCCCTGCTGCACGAAATGCGCTGCGACTACGGCCAGGGCTACCTCTTCTCCCGGCCCATGCCCGCCGACGCAATGACGGCACGGCTCCCGCCCCCGCTGGCGTTGGCCGGATGAGGCTGCTGCGCCTGCTCCTCGCCTGCGCGACGCTGCTGCAGGCCAGCGCCTCGCACGCAGAAGCGCCGGATGTGCGCTGGTCCGGCTTCGCCACCCTGGGCATGGTTTCCACCTCGGCGAGCGATCTTCGTTATGCCCGCATCGGCGTCGATCACCCCGGCGCCGAGAATCCGGATTTCGGCCCGGACACGGTGGCGGGCCTGCAGGGCAACTTCCGCTTCGGCGACCGGCTCGGCGCCGCGCTGCAGGTCATCAGCCGCGAAACGCCGGAGGGGAGATACGCCCCGCGGCCCAGCCTGGCCTTCCTCAGCTACGCCCTGAGCCCAACGCTGACGGTACGCGCCGGCCGCATGCGGGTGCCCTTCTTCATGCTGTCGGACACGCTGGACATCAACTACGGCAACCCGTGGGTCCGGCCGCCGGGCGAGGTCTACAACCTCAACCCCTTCCCCGACCTGGATGGCGTCGACCTGCTCTACCGCCTGCAGCTGGGCGAAACCCAGCTGGAGTTGCACCCCTACGCCGGCCGCAGCGACATCCCGCTGTACAAGGATGGCGACATCGGCCTGCGCGAAGCCCTGGGCCTTAACCTCTCCCTCACCCACGGCAACCTCCTGGTGCACCTCGGCCATGTGCGCGCGCGCCTGCAGCTGCAGTGGAGCGACCCGGATTATCGCCAGTTAACCAGCGTGCTGCAGATGCTGGGCCGCGCGGACGTGCTTGCCGACCTCTCCGGCAACGACGGCCGCGCCCGGTTCAGCTCCGCCGGCTTCCAGTGGGACGACGGCGTCTGGCTGCTGATCGGTGAATACGCCCGCCGCGAGAACACCCGCTACGCCAACAGCAGCCATGGCTGGCATCTCACCGCCGGCCGCCGCTTCGGCAACTGGCTGCCTTTCGTGACGCTGGCGCGGCAAACCCAGGACAAACCGGTCGCCCGCGCCGACCTCGGCGACCCGGCACTCGCCCAGGCCTTCGACGGCTTCCTCGCCTCGCGCAACCTCGCCCAGCGCAGCGCCACCCTGGGTCTGCGCTGGGACTTCGCCGCCAATGCCGCGCTCAAGACCGAATGGGCGCGGACCCATACCGACCGCGACGGCTGGGGCAGCTTCTTTCCCCGCGGCGAGCCCGCCGCCGCCGATATGCGCGGACGCACGATAGACACGCTGAGCCTGTCCCTGGATGTTGTCTTCTAGAGGCCCCCTCCTCGCCTGGGCCGTCGCCCTGCCGCTGGCGCTGTGCATCCGCCTCGCCTGGGCGGACATCGCCCTGGTCACTGGCCGCCAGTCCGACATCCAGGATCTGAGCCGGGAAGAAGCCACCCAGCTCTACCTCGGCCACCGCGCCACCCTGGCCAACGGCCAGGCCGCCGTGCTCATCGACTTGCCACCAGGGCCGGTGCGCGACGCCTTCTACCTCAGCCTCACCGGCAAGAATCCAGCGCAGATCCGGGCGTACTGGTCGCGCCAGGTCTTCACCGGCCGCGCCCTCCCCCCGCGGCAGGCCAGCGGGATGGAAGAAATCCTGCGCTGGCTGGCGGAAGGGCGCGCCAGCCTCGCCTACCTGCCGATGGAAGCCCTGGATCCGCGCGTCCGCGTGCTACTGACCTTGCCCGCCCCCTGAACCGTCGCAGCAAATCCTGCTGCAGTCCTCGCAAGCTTGTAGCGAAGCCGACAAAAAACGGGCCTCCGGCACAGCTCGGCAAACCCCAAGCACCCGCCGACCTGGCCTGCAGCTGCCGGGATCGCGCATAAACACCGGGGCTTGCCCTCATCGAAAATCGGCGATGCGCCCTCCCGTCAGGAGCCCCTGACGATGGCCCGCTTCCTGCTTTGAGACGAGGGAGAGCAGCCTGCCGGAGAGCAGGACGGCATATGCAATAGGCACATCTTTCCGATCGCCCATGCTGCAGGCCAGAGAAGTAAGTCACAGGCGCGCAGAGCCTTGTACCGCGCGGACTTGACGAAAGCTGCGCAATGGTGATGTAATGCAAATCATTCTTATTTGTATGGCGATGCAACATGACAGCAGAGTCGATTGCTCCGGCAGATACATGCGCCCCGGTAGCCCGCGACCTGCCCAGGTTCGCGGAAAGGCAGGCCACCCCGGCCGAGCCCCCGATCCCCAGCAGCATGCTGCTGCTGGGGCGGACCAGCGTCACGATCGACCATCAGGGTGTGCAGTACGTACTCCGCACCACCCGTGCGGGAAAGTTGATTCTCACCAAGTAGCACGGCCAGGAACGGCAAAAACCCTCAACGAGGCTAGACTATGTATGTCTGTGTCTGCAACGCGGTAACCGAGCGGCATATCAACGAAGCGGTACGCAATGGCGTGACCACCATGCGCGAGTTGCGCAAGGATCTCGGTGTCACTGCCGAATGCGGCCGCTGCGCGGTATGCGCTCGCGATTGCCTGCGCGCTGCAATGGCCGAACAGGCCCCGGACTACGGGATGCCCGCGAGCGTCCTGCCCTCGTTTCCCCTTGCCGTGGAGGCCTCATGAAAGGCGACAAGAAAGTCATTCAGCTACTCAACAAGCAACTGACCAACGAACTGACGGCGATCAACCAGTACTTCCTGCACGCCCGCATGTACAAGAACTGGGGCCTGATCAAGCTGGGCAAGCATGAGTACGAAGAATCCATCGAAGAGATGAAGCATGCGGACGATCTCATCGAGCGCGTGCTCTTCCTCGAAGGCCTGCCCAACCTGCAGAACCTCAACAAACTGATGATCGGCGAGAACGTGCCCGAGTGCCTTGCCGGCGACCTGAAGCTGGAGCAAGCCTCCCGCGCCGATCTGGTCGAGGCGATCGCCTATTGCGAGTCCTGTAAGGACTACGTCTCCCGCGATCTGCTGGAAGACATTCTCGAAGACACCGAAGAGCACATCGACTACCTGGAAACCCAGATCGACCTGGTTGCCCAGGTGGGCCTGCCGAACTACCTGCAATCGCAGATGGACCCGGAAGCCTCATAACCGGCCCGTGCTGGAGCGTCCGCCGGACGCTCCAGCAGCAACCGGTGCGCTCAGCCGACGGAGATTCGCATTGCCATGCAAACCAGCCCGCCCCGCCCGCGCACCGACAACCGTGCAGTACCCGCGTTTCCCGCGCGGCGCTTTGCGCTCTACCTGGCCATCGCAGCCTTGCTCATGCACTTGCTGATGGAACCGTCCCTGGCCGGCATGACCTTGAACCTGCGCTGATTACGATGTCGACTTCCCGCTTCTCCCCGGATTTCCACCGATGACCGCCGCTGCCTCCCCGGCTCTTGCCCTGAACGGCGACAACAACGCCCAGAAGTCGCACCAGGCGCGGCAGACGACTCCGCCCGCCGCCCCGCAGCCGCCCTCCGGCGGCAGGCGCAGCAGCGGCCGCACCGAGCGCGCCTCCCTGGCCGTACTGGTCCTGGGGCTGCATCTGGGCGGCCTGGCGACCATGGTCTATTTCGGCGCCAAGGTCACCATCCCGCCCCAGATCACGCCCATCCAGGTCGCCTTCATTCCGCTGGAAGCGCCGCCTCAACCCGAACCCGCGCCGCCCGCACCGCCGGTGAAGGTCGAGAAACCCACGCCCCCCAAGCCGGTTCCGCCCAAGGTCGAACCCAAGCCGCGCCCCAAACCGGTGGCCCGCGAGCCCGAACCAACGACCACCTCGGAAAGCGCAATTTCCGCCGAGAAGCACGAGCCGACTCCGCCAGCGCCACCGCAAGCGCCCCCGGCTCCCCCCGCACCTCCGGCACCGACGCCACCCGCGCCCGTCACCGCGGCACGCTTCGACGCCGACTACCTGAACAACCCTGCCCCCAGCTATCCGCCGCTATCGCGCCGCATGCGCGAAGAAGGCCGGGTGATGCTGCGGGTGCTCGTCTCCCCTGAAGGTTTGCCGGCCAAGATCGAGCTCTCCAAGAGCTCGGGCTCGGAACGGCTGGACAATGCAGCCCGCGACGCGGTGACCCGCTGGCGCTTCGTTGCCGCTAAGCAGGGCGATCAGCCCATCGAAGCCTGGGTACTGGTACCCATCGTTTTCAATCTCGAAGGAAAGTAAGCCCCATGGAAACCACACAAGCCTTCGGACTTGCCCACCTCTGGGCCCAGTCCGACATGGTCATCCGCATCGTTGCGCTCATGCTGCTGGTCATGTCCATCACCAGCTGGTACCTGATCCTGGTGCGCAGCCTGCGCCAGCTGCGCGCGCGCAGCTTCGACGACGCGGTCGAATCCTTCTGGGCGGCGCCCGACCTCACCGAGGGTCTCAAGCGCCTGAGCAAACGTGCGCCGGACTCCCCCTTCGAGTCCCTCGCCCAGCAAGGCGCGGCTGCCACCGACCACGTACGCCGTCACACCCACCGCGAAACCCTGGGCGGCAAACTGAACGCGGATGAATTCATCACCCGCGCGATGCGCAAGTCCATCTCGCTGTCCACCGCCTCGCTGGAGTCCGGCCTGACCATGCTGGCCTCCATCGGCTCCACCGCGCCTTTCGTCGGCCTGTTCGGCACCGTCTGGGGTATTTATCACGCGCTGGTGAATATCAGCGCCTCCGGCATGGCCACGCTGGACAAGGTTGCCGGCCCGGTGGGCGAAGCGCTGATCATGACCGCCTTCGGCCTCTTCGTCGCCATCCCGGCCGTGCTGGCCTACAACGCCTTCACCCGCGCCAACCGCGTCGAGCTTTCCGAACTGGACGCCTTCGCCCACGATCTGCACGCCTGGTTCTGCACCGGCGCCCGCATCAGCCCGCTGAACGAGCGTGAAGAGAACGCCCCCAGCGCGCCGGTGCGCCTGGCCGGTGCCGGTGGAGCTGCGTAAATGGCTTTCGGTGGCTTCAACCAGGGTAGCGAGCGCGCCCCGTCCAGCGACATCAACATGGTGCCGCTGATCGACGTGATGCTGGTGCTGCTGATCGTGTTCATGATCACCGCGCCGCTGCTCACCCACTCGGTCAAGATCGACCTGCCCAAGGCCTCCAGCCAGCCCAATACCGAGAAGCCGGAGACGGTCACGCTGGCGATCAACGAGGAAGGCAAGCTGTTCTGGAACAACGAGCCGATGGACGACGCTGTGCTGCCGGAGCGGCTGCGCAGCGCGGCGGCGCAGACTCCGCAGCCCGAGCTGCATCTGCGCGCCGACCAGAACACCCGTTACCAGAAGCTGGCGGAAGTGATGTCCCAGGCACGCGAAGCCGGCGTGGAGAAGATGGGCTTCATCACCCAGCCGGAAACGACGCACTGACCCGCCCTAGCCTCCCCAGCCAAAAAAGAAAAGGCCACGCAGTGCGTGGCCTTTTTGTTTTCCTGCGGAAGCCGCAGCGGTAGTGGCAGGCACGAGCGGCGGCGTTACACCCGCTTGCCCCGCACCCGGATGATCACGTCCACCTGCTCCAGTTCGACATGGGCGGGCAGGCTAGGCACGCCGATCACATGCAGCTCCTCGGCAGCGACATCGGTGAGCTCACCGGTATCGATGTCGTAGAGATGGTAGTGAGGCTCGACATTGGAGTCGTAGACCACCCGCTCCGGATCAACGATCAGTTCCTTGACCAAGTTCTTCTCGCGAAACAGTCTGAGCGTGTTGTACACCGTTGCGCGCGAGGTCTCCGGCACGGTATCGCGCACCTTGGCGAGCAATTGCTCGGCAGACAGGTGCACCGGCCGCGACAGCATGACTCGTGCGATTTCCAGCCGCTGCAGGGTCACCGGCACGCCGATGGCGCGCAGACGGTCGGCCAGGTAGCGGCTTGATGATGTTTCCATCTCTGTGGAGCCTATCGTGATTGATATCGGGGGCCTTTCCGGCCTGGCCGAGCCTGCTCGCCCGGTGGTCGAATCTTGGTATTACCCCCGATGACTGTCAATCGACCACGGACGGCCGGCATTCCTCCGGCATCCGTGGCCTGAGCTTGCCTGACTCAGTCGAAGGGCACCGGCCTCGGCGTTTCATTGGAGGAAGGCGGCAGCAGCGGCAGGATGAAGGAAGGCTGATCGCCGGTGAGCGTCTTCAGGAAGGCGACGATCTGGCCGATCTCCTCCTTGGAGTACTTGCGGCCGAGTTGCAGGCGGCCCATCACATCCACCGCGTCCTCCAGCGTCTGCGCCTGACCGTCGTGGAAGTACGGGTAGGTCAGCTCCACGTTGCGCAGGGTCGGCACCTTGAAGTTGAAGCGGTCTTCGTCCTTGCCGGTGACACCGGCACGGCCCTCGGCACCGCTCTTGGTCACATAGGGCTCAACCAGCCCCATCTTCTGGAAGGAGGTGCCACCCACCGCCGGCCCGTTGTGGCACGCAACGCAGCCACTGTCCTTGAACAGCTTGTAGCCGGCCAGCTCGCGTTTGTTCAGCGCCTTGTCGTCGCCCTGCAGCCACTTGTCGAAGGCCGAGCCCGGCGTCACCAGGGTTTCCTCGAAGGCGGCAATGGCATCGGTAACCTTGTCGATCTCGACGCGGCTGGAGCCGTACACCGCCTTGAACTCGGCGACGTAGCCAGGGATGGATTGCAGCACGTCCACCGCGAGGTCATGGGTGAAGGCCATCTCGCCAGGGTTGGCGATGGGGCCGCCGGCTTGCTCCTTCAGGTCCTTGGCGCGGCCGTCCCAGAACTGCGCCACCGCCATGCTGGAATTGAGCACGGTGGGGGCGTTGATCGGGCCCTTGGTCCAGTTGTGGCCGATGGAGGTCTGCAGGTTGTCCGAACCGCCCATGGACAGGTTGTGGCAGGAATTACAGGAGATGAAGCCGGAGCGGGACAGCCGGGGGTCGAAGAACAAGCGCTTGCCGAGCTCGACCTTGGCCGGGTTCGTCACCTTGGCGGGCTGTATAGGTTGGATGGGCTCGTCCCGCACCGCCCAGGCAGAGCCGGCGGCGACAGTCGCGACCACGGCCAGCGCGATCCCGGTGGAATTCAGCTTCATGATGCTCTCCTTCGTGAGTTGATCCGCGCCGTTGCAGGCAGATCGGTAGCGCCGGCAACGGTCCATGACAGATCGGTCGATTAGACCCGTTCTAAACATGCAAGCGGATTTAACCCCCCTTCAAAGCATGGTTTCTTGACCCAGATCATGAAAGCAGCCCTATTCCACTTTCGTCGTAATCGGCAACAGCCCCTCGCCGCGCCTGCAATACGATACAAAGCCCCGCCGGGGCAGCCCGTATCCTTCAGCCCTCGACATTCGCCCGCCGTTGCGCCTTTTCCTCTCCTGAAAGCATGGACAAGCCCTCCTTCTCTTCTCCCGCAAGGCCGGCCACGCCCCGGCGCTGGCCCCTGTTCGCGATCGTGGGCGGCGTCGTGCTGCTTGGCGGCTACATCGTCTGGAGCAATTTCCTCCGCACAACCGATCCGCAGGCCCAGTACCAGTTCGCCACCGTGCAGCGGGGCGACATCGAGGACGTGGTCACCGCCACCGGCACCCTGCAGCCTCGTGACTATGTAGACGTCGGCGCCCAGGTGTCCGGGCAGTTGAAGAAGATCCATGTCGAAGTGGGTTCTGAAGTGAAGGCCGGTGATCTGCTGGCGGAAATCGACCCCACCGTCTACCTCGCCAAGGTCGATGCCTCCCGCGCCCAACTGCGCAACCTGCGCGCCCAATTGAAGGAGCGCGAGGCCCAACTCACGCTCTCCGGCCTGCAGCTGAAGCGTCAGCAGGCATTGATGCGCGAAGAGGCCACCACCGCCGAGTCGCTGCAGAACGCGGAGGCTTCGCTGCAATCCTCAGAGGCGCAGTTGGAAGCGTTGCGGGCGCAGATCGAGCAGATCGAATCCTCGCTGCGGGCGGACGAAGCCAACCTGCAATACGCCCGCATCCTGTCGCCGATGAGCGGCACCGTCGTGTCCATCAGCGCCCGCCAGGGGCAGACGCTGAACACCAACCAGAGCGCACCCACCGTGCTGCGGGTGGCGGATCTGAACACGATGACGGTACAGACCCAGGTTTCCGAGGCGGACGTCGCCCGCCTCAAGGTCGGCATGGAGTCCTACTTCACCACCCTGGGTGGCCAGGGGCAGCGCTGGTACGGCAGGCTGGAGAAGATAGAGCCCACGCCCACCGTCACCAACAACGTGGTGCTGTTCAATGCACTGTTCGACGTGCCCAATCCGGATGGCCGGCTGATGACGCAGATGACCGCCCAGGTCTTCTTCATCGTCGCCTCCGCACGCAACGCGCTAGTGGTGCCGATGTCCGCGCTCAACGTTGCCAGCCGGCCGCCGCGCGGACAGGGCCCCGGGCAACGCGAGCGCCCCGCCGGCGCCGGCGGCATGCAGACCGCCGCCGGCCAGGCGGGCGAGGGCGGCCGGGAGCGTGGCCCGCGCGCAGGCGGGGCGGAGCGTCCGGAACGTGGCGAGCGTGGCAGCGAAGCCGGTGGCGAACGCCGGCGGCCGTCCCAGGCCGGCGCGCATGGCCCCCGGCGCGGCATGGTGAAGGTCGCCAGGGCCGACGGCACGCTGGAGGATCGTCCGGTGGAGCTGGGCGTCAGCAACCGGGTACAAGCGCAGGTGCTGTCCGGGCTGGAGGAAGGGGAACGCATCGCCTCCGGCAATATGGTCGCCGCCCGCCCGCAGTCCGCCGACAGCCAGGCCCCGCGGATGCCGCCCCGGCTATGAAGCGCGAGCCTCTTCCCCTGGCACGGCCGGCGCCTTCGCCGGCCGGTCCGCTGATTTCCCTGCGCGGCGTCACCAAGACCTTCCGCAATGGCGAGCTCGAAACCGAGGTGCTGCACGGCCTGGATCTCGACATCTACCCGGGCGAGTTCGTCGCCATCATGGGCGCCTCCGGCTCGGGCAAGTCCACGCTGATGAATATCCTCGGCTGCCTGGACCGCCCCACTCGCGGCACCTACCGCTTCATGGGCGAGGACGTGGCCGGTTTCGGCCGCGACGATCTCGCCCGCCTGCGCCGCGAGGCCTTCGGCTTCGTATTCCAGAGCTACAACCTGATCGGCAACGCCACCGCCCGCGAGAACGTCGAGGTGCCGGCCATCTACTGCGGCATGCCGCCAGACCAGCGCCATGCCCGCGCCACCGCGCTGCTGGCCACGCTGGGCCTGGGCGAGCGCTGCGGCCATCGTCCCAGCCAGCTCTCCGGCGGCCAGCAGCAACGGGTTTCCATTGCCCGTGCGCTGATGAACGGCGGCCGCATCATCCTAGCCGACGAGCCCACCGGCGCGCTGGACAGCAAGAGCGGCGTCGAGGTGATGAAGCTGCTGCGCCAGCTCTCGGAGCAGGGCCACACCATCATCCTGATCACCCATGCGCGCGAGGTGGCGGAGGAGGCGCAACGCATCATCGAGATCCGCGACGGCAACATCCTCTCCGACCCCGGCCCACGTCCGCGCGAGGAACCGGAGCCGGACTTCGCGCCGCGGCGGGACCACAGCTCCTCGCTCACCGACGTGGTCGAGGCCACCCGTACCGCGCTGCGGGCGCTGCGCGCCAACATTTTCCGCTCCATCCTGACGCTGCTGGGCATCGTCATCGGCGTCGGCTCGGTGATCGCCATGCTGGCGATAGGCGACGGCGCCAAGCAGCAGGTGGTGGACCGCATCAGCGCCATGGGCACCAACCTGCTCACCATACGACCGGGTGCGCCCAACCAGCGCGGGCGGGACACCACCGCCACGCTGGTGATAGACGACGTGCGCGCCATCCGCGAGTTGCCCAATGTGCTGGCCTCGGTGCCGGAGCAGAGCGCCAACGTCACCGTGCGCTTCGGCAACGCCGACCAGCGCACCACCGCCAACGCCACCTCCGCCGACTTCATCATCGCCCGCAACTGGCCGGTCGCCTCCGGCACCTTCTTCAGCGCCGCGGACGAAGCGGATTACGCCACGGTGGCGGTGCTCGGCCAGACGGTGGCCAACGGCCTCTTTCCCGGCAGCGATCCGATAGGCCGCTACATCCTGGTCAACAACATCCCCTTCCAGGTCATCGGCGTCATGAGCGCGCAAGGCGCCACCGGTTTCGGCCAGGATCAGGACGACATCGTCTTCGTGCCCTACACCACGGGCAGTCTGCGCCTCACCGGCCAGCGCTTCCTGCGCAACGTCACCGTAGCGGTGGAGGATGTCGCACGCATCGACGCCACCCAGGCAGAGGTCACCAGCCTGCTCATCGCCCGCCACGGCGTGGAGGATTTCCAGATCCGCAACATGGCCTCCATCCTGGAAACCGTCTCCGCCACCCAGAACACGCTCACCATCCTGCTGGGCGCAGTGGCTGCCATCTCGCTGCTGGTGGGCGGCATCGGCGTCATGAACATCATGCTGGTGTCGGTGACCGAGCGGACGCGGGAGATCGGCATCCGCATGGCCACCGGCGCGCGCATGAAGAACATCCTGCAGCAGTTCCTCATCGAGGCCCTGGTGGTCTCGGCGCTGGGCGGCGCCATCGGCGTCGCGGTCGGGCTCGGGGCCGCGGCCATCATTGCCGCCTTCGGCACCGCCATCAAATACACCCTCGCGCCGGTGCTGCTGGCCTTTGGCTGCGCCTTCGCCACCGGCCTCATCTTCGGCTATCTCCCGGCACGCAAGGCCGCCCGGCTGGACCCGGTGGTCGCGCTCGCCTCGGAATGACAGACATGCATCCGCAAGCTCTCCTCGCCCCCACGGACACCCCAACCTGCTTGCGCCGACGGCGGCCCCGCACCGCCACCGGCGGCCTGCTCGCCAGCCTGCTGCTGTTCTCCGGCTGCGCGCTGCACGAACCCATTGCCCGCCCCGACCTACCTCTCCCCTCCACCTGGGCGGAAGCCGCGCCCGCGGCCGACGGGATCAGCGCCGACTGGTGGCGCGCCTTCGGCTCCACCGAGCTGGATGCCCTGGTGCAGGAGGCCGCGGCCGCCAGCCCGGACCTGCGCATTGCCGCCGAACGGGTGGTACAGGCGGAGCAGTCGCTGCGCGTCAGCGGCGCCTCCCTCTTCCCCACCCTCAACCTCGGCGGCAACACCGGCTGGACGCGGCGCGACGCCAACGACGGCAGCGCGGTCAGCGAAACCAAGTCCTCCGGCGCCACACTCAACGCCGGCTACGAGCTTGACCTGTGGGGCCGCATCGCCGCCAACGTGGACAGCGCCGAAGCCAGCCTGGCCGGCAGCCGTTTCGACTACGACGCCGCCCGCCTCAGCCTCTCGGCCAACGTCGCCACCACCTACTTCCAGGTGCTGGCGCTGCGCGAACGCCTGCGCATCGCGCGCGAGAACCTCGCCATCGCCGAGCGGGTATTGCGCATCGTCGAAGTCCGCTACCAGAACGGCTCCGCCTCCTCGCTGGACGTGAGCCGCCAGCGCACCACCGTGCTCTCCCAGCGCGCCGCCATCCCCCCGCTGGAAGTGCAGGAGCGCCAGACCAACACCGCGCTGGCCATCCTGCTGGGCCGCGTGCCGCAGGACCTTCGCCTGCAGGGCCAAGCGCTGAACGTGCTCACCATTCCGGCGGTCACGCCCGGCCTGCCGGCGGACCTGCTGGTGCGCCGGCCGGACCTGGCCAGCGCCGAAGCTGCGCTGGCCGGCGCCTCCGCCAATATCGCCGCCGCCCGCGCCGCGCTGCTGCCCAGCATCCAGCTCTCCGGTTCCGGCGGCCTGGCCACCGCCACGCTGCTGTCGCTGGCCAGCCCCAGCAACACCGTCAGCCTCAGCGCCTCCGTCGCCCAGGTGATCTTCGATGGCGGCCGGCTGCGCGCCCAGGTGGAAAGCGCCCGCTCGCGCCAACGCGAGCTGGTCGAGACCTATCGCAAGGCCATCCACACCGCGCTCAAGGAAGTGGAGGACGCCCTCGGCAACAGCGGCCGCAACGCCAACCAGGAAGTGCTGCAGGGACAGATCCTCGCCGAGGCCCAGCGCAGCCTGCGGCTGGCGGAACTGCGCTACCGCGAGGGCGCGGACGACCTGCTGACGGTGCTGGACGCCCAGCGCACGCTGTTCTCGGCGCAGGATTCGCTGGCTCAGCTGCGCCTCTCCCGCCTCACCTCGGCGGTGGACCTGTACAAGGCGCTGGGCGGCGGCTGGCGGCCGGAGACCGGCATCGCCGTTTCGCCGCAATCCTGAATCGGCGACACTGACGCGCATGACACTCCCCCGCTTGACCGCCATTCCGGCCGACATCGCCGCTGTCGCCGACTACGAGCCCTACGCCCGCGAACGCCTGGACGACAACGCCTGGGCCTACATCGCCAGCGGCGCCGGCGACGAGATTACCCACCGCGCCAACCGCAGCGCCTTCGACGCCTTGTCGCTTAGCCCGCGCGTGCTGGCCGACGTCCGCGGCGGCAGCACCGCGCTGGAGCTGTTCGGCCAGCGCTTCGCCCACCCCATCATGATCGCGCCGGTCGCCTACCAGCGCCTTGCCCACCCGGATGGCGAACTTGCCACCGTGCAGGCCGCCGCCGCGCTGGAGGCGGGCATGATGGTCAGTACCCTGGCCACCTGCCGGCTGGAGGACATCGCCCGCTACGCCGGCGCGCCGCTGTGGTTCCAGCTCTACGTCCAGCCCGACCGCGGCTTCACCCGAGAACTGGTGCAGCGCGCCGAAGCCGCCGGCTATAGTGCGCTGGTAGTCACCGTGGATGCCCCCATCGCCGGCATCCGCAACCGCGAACAGCGCGCCCGCTTCCACCTGCCACAGGGCATAGGTGCGGTCAATCTGCAGGGCATGCGCACACCGCAGCCGACGCTGCCGCCCGGCACCAGCCAGGTGTTCGACGGCCTGATGGCCCATGCCGCAACCTGGAAGGACATCGAGCAACTCCGCGGCCTGACCCGGCTGCCGCTCATCCTTAAAGGCATCTTGCACCCCGACGACGCCGACCTTGCCCTGGCGCATGGCGTGAATGGCATCGTCATTTCCAACCACGGCGGCCGCACGCTGGACACCCTGCCCGCCAGCCTCCACGCCCTCCCAGCCATCGCCGAGCGGGTGGCCGGCCGCGCACCGCTGCTGCTGGATGGCGGCATCCGCCGCGGCACCGACGTCATCAAGGCGCTGGCGCTAGGCGCGAGCGCGGTGCTCATCGGCCGCCCCTGGCTTTACGGCCTGGCCGCCGCCGGCGCCCTCGGCGTCGCCCATGTGCTGCGCCTGCTGCGCGACGAACTGGAGGTGGGCATGGCGCTGACCGGCTGTACCCGCCTGGCCGACATCGGCCCCCAGCTCATCCATAAAAATTAACAAAATCTGAATTTTCATTAAACTCTCGTTGACCTTGCGTACTGAGAATTGTTAGCATTTTTATAACAATTCCAATGGACGGTCGCTTGTCGCGACCGCCAGCAAGGCCAGCCACCTGCAGCAGCGTCATCCGTCTCCTGCCAGGAAGCCCGCCCGCCCTACCGGACTTTCCTTCCTTTCGTCAGGAGATGAACGATGCCCCGTGGCACCGCCGTACCCGCTCGTCCCGCGTTTCCGCAACACCCCCGCCGCAACGCCCTCACGCTGGCCCTCGCCCTCGGTTTATCGGCAGGCGCCTTCGCCCAAGGCACCGAACGCCAGTTGAGCGAGACCGTCGTCTCCGCCTCCGGCTTCGAGCAGCAAATCAAGGAAGCCCCCGCCAGCATCAGCGTGATCACCCGCGAGGACCTGGAAACCAAGCGCATCACCAACATCGCCGACGCCCTCGCCGACGTGGAAGGCATAGACACCGGCGGCAGCGCGGGCAAAACCGGCGGCCTCAACATCCGCATCCGCGGTCTCAGCGACGAATACACCCTTGTGCTGATCGACGGCCGCCGCCAGAACAGCACCGGCAACATCTACCCGAACGGTTTCGGCGAAGCGCGCAACAGCTTCCTGCCGCCGGTCTCCGCAATCGAACGCATCGAAGTCATCCGCGGCCCGATGTCCACCCTGTACGGCTCCGATGCCATGGGCGGCGTGGTGAACATCATCACCCGCAAGGTGGGCAAGGAATGGACCGGCTCCCTCACGGTGGAAGGCACCCATGTCGAGGACAGCGACTTCGGCAGCTCCTACTCCGCCGAAGTCTTTGCCTCCGGCCCGATCAAGCAGGATCTGCTCGGCCTGCAGGTACGCGCCCGCAACTGGCACCGCGAACAGTCCAGCATCTCCTACGACCTGGACGACGGCAGCGAGGGCGACGAGCTCACCCAGGGCCGCAACCCGACCAAGGGCCGCATCGAGAACTACGGCGCCCGCCTGACACTGACGCCGAACAAGGACCACGACCTCTGGCTGGACATCGACACCACCAAGCAGAGCTACGACAACAGCAAGCAGCAGCTGGGCACCCTGGGCGCCGCCGGCGGCTATGGCCCCACGCAGAAGTACAACCGCGACAAGTTCCTGCTCGCCCACAACTGGCGCACCGGCTCCGGCCTGCTGGAATCCAGCCTGAGCTACAACGAGACCGAGACCGTGGGCCGCCTGATTCCGGCGCGCATGATAGGTCGCAGCGGCGACCGCGGCCTCACCACCAAGGATTTCATCTTCGACACCAAGTACGTCACCGGCATCGGCAACCACATCCTGTCGATCGGCGCCCAGTACTGGAACGCGGAGATGGAGGACGGCATCCTGCCCAAGGCCACCGAATTCACCCAGGTCGGCATCTTTGCCGAGGATGAATGGCGCCTGGCCGAGCGCCTTGCCCTGACGGTGGGCGTTCGCCACGACCACCATGACGAGTTCGGCGGCTACACCACGCCGCGCGCCTACCTGGTGTGGAACACCACCGAGAACTGGACGGTGAAGGGCGGCATCAGCCGCGGCTACAAGGCGCCGCGCCTGGAGTACCTCACCAACGGCATCTACACCGTCTCCGGCCAGGGCCGCACCCCCGCCATCGGCAACCCTGAGCTCGAACCGGAAACCAGCACCAACACCGAGATCGGCGCCATCTTCGACAGCCTGCAGGGCTTCACCGCCAGCGCCACGCTGTTCCACAGCAAGTACAAGGACTTCATCAGCACCAGCGCCGGCCCGGTGCTGATGACCTGCAACGGCAGAACCAACGCCGGCGGCAGCGCCGCTTCCGCCGAGGCCTGCGAGGACTACCTCGCCGCCGCCGGCAACCAGTGGGACGTGTGGGTGGGCGGCAGCAACGCCACCGGCGACAGCTTCACCCTGCGCCGACCGGTGAACGTGGACAAGGCCACCATCCAAGGCGTGGAGTTGTTCTCCCGCTGGCAGATCAACCCGGCCTGGAGCCTGTCGGCCAACTACACCTATACCGACAGCGAACAGACTAGCGGCGCCAGCAAGGGCGACCCGGTGAACGACACGCCGGAGCACATGTTCAACCTGGCGGTGCGCTGGAAACCCACCGATCGCCTGTCGGCCTGGGTGCGCGGCGAGTACCGCGGCGACGGCTTCCGCAGCGGCACCCACACCGCCACCGGCCAGGATGCGCGCGACGTGGTCGGCGACTGGAAGGGCTACACCCTGTTCCACGTCGGCGGCACCTACACGGTGACCAAGAACCTGGACCTCTCCGCCACCCTGTTCAACATCACCGACGAGCGCTTCAACAAGGCCGAAGTGGTGGATGGCACCACCTACGCCACCTACCGCAACAACCAGGAACCGCGCCGCCTGTGGGTGGCCGCGCACCTGAGCTTCTAGGCGCATCGCCGGCCTTTCCGCCCGGAAGAGCGCGGGCCGGTGGGCGAAAGGGCCGCGCCGCCGGCTGTGCTTGCCTGGTGGCCGCGCCGCCCGGTACCGGGGCCCCCGTCATCTGGCGGGGGCCTTCGTACAAAACGGTACAAGAAAAAAACATCTCATCGCTATTGTTGAGAATCGTTATCATCAAATAAAATTCGCCACCCGCCCGGGGCGCCGGCTCTCCCCCGAACCCGGCCCGGAGCGGCATTGCAGCCCCGATGCCCACCTATCC